>Ga0247803_1000641_pt1 | contig 18637 bp, 13 predicted proteins | sample UWRJL014104B1_FD_180928 | JGI IMG/M metagenome (GOLD analysis project Ga0247803, IMG submission 180928) | Plant litter microbial communities from Arlington Agricultural Research Station in Wisconsin, United States - UWRJ-L014-104B-1 | ecosystem: Environmental > Terrestrial > Plant litter >...
ATATTCTTTTTTATCAACAATAGATTGCCGATTTTTGTCGCTTCTTAAAATCAATAGATAAAATGGCAATAGAAGGTAAAGAGATTATTTTATTAAAAGTTTCAGGACATGATAAAATAGGAGTAACAGCAGGTTTAACAGCCGTATTGGCTACTTACGATGCCAATATTTTAGATATTGGTCAGGCTGATATTCATGACACACTTTCTTTAGGGATTTTGTTCGAGATCGAAGCCGGTTCAAGTTCAGGTCCTGTTTTAAAAGACCTATTATTTAAAGCTTATGAATTAGGAGTTAAGGTAAAATTTATTCCAATTTCTGTAGAAGATTACGAAACCTGGGTAAAATCACAATCAAAACAACGCTATATCATCAATATTTTAGGAGAGAAACTAGCTGCTTCACAGTTGGCAGCGGTGACTAAAATAATGTCAGATCAAAACCTGAATATCGATTCTATTATCAGATTAACAGGCAGAACTTCTATTGTTGAAAAAGAAGAATATCCGCGTTCTTGTATACAGCTATCCGTTACCGGCGAAATTGTAAATAAGATCATCATGACAGCAAGTTTCATGGAGATTTCAAGAACTTTAAACGTCGATATTTCATTTCAGGAAGATAATATTTACAGACGAAACCGTCGTTTGGTTTGCTTCGATATGGATTCTACTTTAATCCAGACCGAAGTTATCGACGAACTCGCAGAACTAAACGGAGTAGGAGATCAGGTTCGTGCGATTACAGAATCTGCAATGAATGGAGAAATAGATTTCAACGAAAGTTTCAAACAGCGCATGGCTTTGTTAGAAGGTTTAAGTGAAGATGTTTTGCAAAATGTTGCCGTCAATTTACCTATTACAAAAGGTGCACATCGTTTGATGAAAGCCCTGAAATATTACGGTTATAAAACTGCAATTCTATCCGGAGGGTTCACTTATTTTGGAGAATACCTGCAAAAAGAATTGGGTATCGATTATGTTCATGCCAATAGATTAGAGATCAAAGATGGTAAACTAACCGGTAAATATTTAGGCGAAATCGTAGACGGACAAAAGAAAGCCGAATACCTAAAAGCCATTGCCGAAAAAGAAGGAATCCACATCAATCAAACTATAGCAGTAGGAGACGGAGCCAATGACTTGCCAATGATAAATTTAGCCGGATTAGGAATCGCTTTTCACGCAAAACCAAAAGTAAAAGAAAGCGCTTCAACCTCAATATCAAGTTTAGGTCTTGATGGTGTCTTATACTTATTAGGATATCACGACCGATATATCGATATGATGTAATGTAACGTGTCGAATAAACATACAGTTTGTCATTCTGAGGAACGAAGAATCTCCACAAGTAACTCGACAATCTAAATAAATTAGACCTTAGTTTTTTAATAAAAGCTAAGGTTTTTTTTATGGGCATGGCCCTCCGGGTCGGGCTAGCTATTCCTCACGAGCGATAGCGAACTGACGAAGTAATCTTTTGTGTTCGCCGTGGCGGACACAAAAGGATTTCCACTTCTATCCCTCATGCGATTTAGTATTTATAAGTTCATTTTGTGTCATTTCTGCTTCTATTAAGACCTCCTGTTATGTTATTGTGAGCGTCTCCCATGAATGTGCGAAACTTTTAAAAATAGGCTGAAAGCCCTAAAAAGCAATAGAGTAGTGCAACGCACTACAAATTAAGTTAAAAGGGGAAATGCCCTGAAAGGGCAAAAGAAAATTGATAATACAGATTCAAAGAAAAAGGTGTTTTAAAGCAGTACATCATGTAAAAACATGAAAAAATGCTTTTTGAAATTAGGCTTCCGCCCTTACAGGGCTTGATATTATAATCGTTTTTCATTCATAGTGCTTCGCACCATGCTATTGCTAGAGCTCTTTCAGAGCAATAGGTTTCGGACACTTATAGTGTGTAGATAGTACACACACAGCAAAGTAAAAAAATTAAAATTGATTATGCTCACGGGCGAGAAATTCGCGCCAGCGAGAAGTTTTGTTTTGAATAGCCTCCTGCTTTACCTGGAGGGAATTAATAGAAATGAATTTAATCTATCTCAAAAGTAAAATCTACTTTTGTCCTAACGTGATATCCTTCGTGTTCTCCACAAAGCCATTTCGGAGATTTTTCTAATATTCTCTTAAGTGTTTTTCCTGTTTTGATCCCGCCATCTTTTATAATTGCAACATTCGTTATCGAACCATCCATTTCAACAATAAAATTTGCAAGAATTGATCCTTTAATATTTTTATTAATGTTTGACTTTTTGAAATTTATTTGTACATATTCAAGAAATTTTTCTTTTCCACCAGGAAATTCTGGTTTTACTTGAACTGTTTCAAAATCATAAAGTACTTTTTGAATTGGACTTAGTGGTTCAATATTTTGAGATATCAGGCTTTGAGTGAATAGGATAAAAAGCAGTAGTATGCTATTTTTCATTGCTAATTTATTTTTAAGCTGAGTTCATTGTACTCGTAGAAGTTTTTTAGGTCTATGTAGTCACAAGCTAGGCGATCGCGTCAGCGACATAATTAGTGAAAATTAGTGAAATTAGTGTTTAAGCACACACATCTCCTTCAACTGCTCCAAATAATCCCTTTGATTAGAAAGTCTCGGAATTTTATGCTGTCCGCCTAGTTTATCACGTTCTTTCAGCCAATCATAAAACAAATTCTCACGAGCCACATTAATCACCAAAGGATTCAATGTCATATTATTGTGACGTTTCGCTTCGTAATCAGAGTTTAAGGTCTGTAACGTTTCATCCAGCACTTTCTGGAAAAGGCCAACATCAGCCGGTTTTTTCTTGAATTCGATCATCCATTCGTGTGCGCCTTTTTCTTTGTCCTGCATAAAAATTGGGGCAACCGTATAATCAATCACTTCAGTTTGGGTAATTTGGCAGGCTTTGGCAATAGCCTGATCGGTATTTTCGACCATTAATTCTTCGCCAAAAACATTAATATGATGTTTGGTTCTGCCTGTAACACGAATTCTGTATGGATTTAAAGAGGTAAAACGTACCGTATCACCAATCAAATAGCGCCATAAACCCGAATTGGTTGTAATGACAATCGCGTAGTTTTTATTCAGTTCAACATCAGCCAGACGAATTATTTTTTGATCCGGAGTTCCAAAGGTATCCATGGATATAAATTCGTAGAAAATGCCGTAATCCAGCATCAGTAATAAGTCGCTGGAATTATTCAAATCCTGAATGGCAAAGAAACCTTCAGAAGCATTATATATTTCGTAATATTTGAAATCTTTACTAGGTAAAATTTTCTTGTATTGTTCTTTATAAGGAGAAAAACTTACACCTCCGTGAAAGTAAACTTCCAGATTAGGCCAAATTTCCAATAAGTTTTGTTTACCGGTATTTTCTAAAACCTTATTCATTAAAACCAACATCCACGAAGGAACACCCGCAAAACTGGTCACGTTTTCGTTTTTGGTTTCGTTTATGATGGCAGCAATTTTAGCTTCCCATTCGCTCATCAACGAAGTTTTGCTGCTTGGCGTACTGCTGAATTCAGCCCAGATTGGCATATTCTCAATCAAAATAGCTGATAAATCTCCAAAGAAAGTATTGTTGTTTTCGTAGATCTGAGAACTTCCGCCCAAGCGAAGACTTTTTCCTAAAAACAATTCCGAGTCTTCGTTGTTGTTCAAATACAAACAAAGCAAATCTTTACTTCCTTTATAGTGACAATCTTCAAGAGCTTCGTTACTTACAGGAATAAATTTACTTTTTGCATTCGTAGTACCGCTCGATTTGGCAAACCATTTTATAGGCGTTTCCCAAAAAACTCCCTGCTCGCCCTGACGGGTACGTTCTATTAAGGGTTGTAATTCTTCATAAGTGGCGATAGGAACCCTTTCGGCAAAAGTGGCATAGGATGTAATCGATTCAAAATCATATTTCTTTCCTACAATCGTGTTTTCCGAAGCCGTCAATAAATTATGCAGCAGTTCTTCCTGGACTTCGTTGGGATATTTTAGAAAAAGTTCTATTTGATGTATCCTTTGTTTCAGGACCCAAGAGGCAAACGAATTGATTATTGATAAGGGCATGAGTTAATTTTTAGATTGCTGATTTTACATTTTAAATTTCTCTTGACACGAAAATCAAAAAATATAAAATTTGAATATCGATCGACAAATACTAACTTTGCCGTTGTATCAAAAATAGTGTTTTTTTGTAAAAAAACAGTTCTATAAAAAGAAAGATTCCAATTGATAATTGGAATTTTAACAAAATAAAAGTTCATAATACAGAGCAATCTAATATCTGAAATCTACAATCTACAATTCTTATGACATATCAAGGAGTACTTACAAAAATGCAAACTGAATTAGGTAACCCAATACAATATTATTTGGTTTTCGAAGATAGTTTTCTACATATGAATCAACTTTTGAATAAAGAGATTGAGATTAATTTTGCAGGTTATGAATGTTTGAATTGTCATAAAAAGAAAAAAATATTCCGTCAGGGTTTTTGCTACGATTGCTTTTACTCCAGTCCTGCAGTGGGTGACTGGATTATGAGACCGGAATTAAGTACTGCCCATCTGGGGATTGCAGATCGTGATCTGGAGTATGAGCAAAAAGTACAATTACAGCCTCACGTTGTTTATCTGGCGTTGGCAAGTGAAGTAAAAGTGGGAGTAACCCGTAAAACCCAGGTTCCAACCCGTTGGATCGATCAGGGTGCAACACAGGCAGTCGCAATTGTTGAGGTTCCAAACAGATATTTAGCCGGAATTACAGAGGTCGCATTAAAAGATCATTATACGGATAAAACCAATTGGAGAAAGATGCTTCAAAATACAGGGGGAATTTTTGATCTTCTTGCTGAAAAAGTAAAAGTAGAAAGCTTAATTCCTGATGAGGCTAAAGAGTATTTTTATTCCCAAAAAAATGATCTGTATGAATTGCATTATCCGGTTCTCAATTATCCTGCAAAAGTAGCCAGTTTAAATTTGGATAAAAATCCATCGTTTCAGGGAAAACTAATAGGGATTAAAGGGCAGTATTTAATTTTTGAAAATGGAACTGTTTTTAATGTTCGCAGTTCAGAAGGATACGTAGTCACAATAAACGTCTAGCGTTATTGGTTATTCGTCTTGCTTTTTTGACTAACTGTCTAGTATTTATTTGATTAAGAAATATTTTTAGTAGTTTTAAAATGCTTTCAACTAGTTGAATATGTGAATGTTGATACATTTGGTTACAATTTTGTAATAATTGCTTATTGAAAGAATTTAATTTTAAAAAATAAAAGAGACTAGTTTTAAACTAGTTTAAACACTCTGTTTTTTTTAAAATTTAAATGAAAATTTAATAACTCCTAAATTATTTACAAGATGGCTATTCTCAATAAAATAAATGTTTTTAGACGCGGCTTAATGCGCAATCTTACTAAGAATATTGGAAAAGCAAGATCACAAGGAGATATTATTTTAGTCGATAAAAATGACATAAAAAAAATCTTAATCTGCAGACCAAACGGAAGATTAGGAAACTTATTATTGATCACACCTCTCGTTCAGGAAGTCACAGAAATATTTCCAAATTGTAAAGTCGATTTGTTTGTTAAGGGAACGTTAGCTCCAATTATTTTTGAAAATTATGATAATATTGGTAAAATAATCGACTTACCCAGAAAGCCTTTCAAAAGTTTATTGAAATATCTGAATGTCTGGATTTCAATAAAAAAGCAAAATTATGATATCGCAATTAATGTAGATCAAAACTCTTCATCTGGACGTTTAGCCGTTCAGTTTTCAAACGCCAAGTATAAATTTTTTGGAGATTCTAATGAAGAAACCCAATTTGTAAAAAGCGATTATGAGCATATTGCCAAATATCCTGTTTATAATTTTCGAAATTATCTCAACCAGCTACGTTTTCCAAAAAGCAATAAAATAATAGCTCCTTTAGATCTTAAGTTATCTTCTTTTGAAATGACCGAAGGCAAAAGAATTTTAAATGACTTATTCCATAACGATAAAAAAACAATCTGCATTTTTACATACGCAACAGGCGAAAAGTGTTTGTCTGAGGAGTGGTGGGGAAAATTTTATGCACAGCTTAAAGAAGAATATAAAAATTATAATATTATCGAAATCCTCCCTGTGGAAAATGTTTCGCAAATTGCTTTTAAAGCACCTACATTTTATAGCAAAGATATTCGCGAAATAGGAGCTGTCATTGCCAACGCTGATTTATTTATTGGTGCCGATAGCGGTATTATGCATTTGGCAAGTGCCGTGCAAACTCCAACAATAGGGTTGTTTTCTATTTCGAAAATGGAAAAATACGAACCTTACGACAATTCAAGTATCGGTATAGATGTCAAATTATATACTAAAAAGGATTATCTAAAAGTCATCAATTCCATTTTGAATAATGGAAAAATAAATAGTTATTCAAAAGCGATTTAATAAAATATAGTATAAAAAAAAGAGGTATCCGTTGTAATGGATGCCTCTTTTTTTGTGTAAATTTTTGTTTTATTTTTTCTTAAATAAACCATTGATTAAGTCGCTCGCTTTTTTTGTAGCTTCTTGTGTTTTTTGCTCTTTTTCTGTTTTTGCAGCCTGTGTAGTATCTTTTGCTTTTGTATTTTTATTGATCAGGTCAGTAAGAGCCGAAGTACCTTTTTGAGTCAGTTTTTCTTTTTGCTGGTTTACCAGTTGAGTGGTTAAACTTGTAACAGCCGTTTTCATGTCTGTAGAAACTTTCGGGTTAGAAAAATTACCTGTAATCAAAGCGTTTATCGGAATGTTTTGCAATTTTGCAGCATCTGCCGGAGACATTTTAGCAATAAAGGCGTTGGCCTCGGTTCCTAAATATTTAGCCGGTACATCTAACTTTAAGTTGTAATTCATTGTTTGATCAAAACCATGAGTTCCGCCAACAGTTACTTTGATGTCCTGATATTTAATATCAAATGGTTTTACATTTACTTTACCATTTTCAAAAGTTACCGCAGCTTTAATATCGTTTAAATTCACCTTACTCATATCAAGAAATTTGATATTTGAAGTTAAGGCATTTAATACTGTTGAATTTTTAGCATTCACAGTTGTCGAAAGCAATTGCCCGATTAAATCTCCTGAAATTGATTTTAAATCCGGAGTAAGTTCGTTGGCATCAAGATTACCGTTTAATTTAATAGTCGAATTTAATTTTCCGTTAATGATTCCTGCAATTGGAGCAATCTTTTTCATCATGTCCAGTTGCGTAAAAGTCTGCGCAATATCCACCTGATTAAAACCTAAATTCATATCAAAAGTAGGTACTTTTGCTTTTGTAGAAACCGTTCCTGTAAGACCAATTGTTCCTCCAAAAATAGATGTTTTAAAGTTTTCTAAAGTTGCTTTTTCATCCTTTACAATCAGTTTTCCTGAAACAGCAGTTAGTTTCAAATTGTCATACAAAACGGTGTTTGCTTTTGCATTTATGGTGCAATTAAGGAAAGCAGGAATTTTCATTGCATCAGCTGGTTTTGCAGGTTTTGCTTTAGCTTCTCCTTCTTTTCCGGCTGAAGTTCCCGTTTTAGCAGGTTCCCCGGCAGTCATAAAATCATCAACAGCTAACTGGTTCGAACTCATGTTGAAGTTTCCTCTTAGTTCTTGTTTCTTAAACATAAAACCATAGAAATTTTCTAAAACTCCATTAATGCTCAAATCACTTTTTCCGGTTGTAGCATCAAATTTTTTCAGGTTAATTGTACTTGGGTTAAACTCAACCAAAGCCGTACTAATGTTCATCGATTTATTGTTTTCGTCAGTATATTTAAATCCTGACAAACTCATCGTTCCTGCGTTTTTAATGTTTTGATATTGACTTTTTTCTACAGATGCCATATCAAATTGTGTCGTTACATCGGCTTTTAAAATACCCGCAAGAGGTTTGTCCATTTTAATTGGATATGCTTTCGAAAGATTGGCTAAATTGATAGTTCCTTTTAATGCCGCATCTACAAACGGATTGACGGTTATGTTTTTGATATTTGCTTTAGCATTAAAAACATCCTGATCGATTCTAAAAGATAATTTGTCTAAGTTTACATAAGTATCATTTAGAATTCCGGTTTCATTGATGATTTTTGTGTCGATTACAATATTCTGAACTGATTTTGGTAAGTTAGGATATTGAAAAGAAGCATTATTAGAAGCAATTGCAATGTTGAATTTAGGAACAGTAGTATCTGTAAGTTCTCCTTTTGCAAAACCAACAACGGTAAAATCTCCGGTTGTTTTTACACCATCTAAGCTTGAAGCATACGCCGAAGGAATTAATCCTAAGAAATTGGTAAACGATGACGTTGGCGTTTTAAACTTTAAATCATAAACCTGACCTTTCTCTACCATCTGGATAAATCCGTCAAATTCTAATGGCAATTGGTTGATTAAAGCTTTATTTTCTTTAAAAGTATATTTACTTTGTTCTAGATCAATTCCAAGAACAGCATCTAAAGTCAGTTTTACATTTTTCATGTAATTCATTTTATCCATATCCAAAGACACGTTGGCAGTAGATTTTGTTGTTAAATCTAATTTAGAATTGGTAAAATCTCCGGTTCCTTCATGGTTCAGACTATCAATTACCATTTTTATTTTAGAACCCTGATCGATGTATCTAAAAGTAAAATTCTCGATTTTATAATTTTGGATTTTCAACGAAAGCGGTTTGCTTGCTTCGTCTTTCTTTGTTTCATTTTTATTTTTTAAAGCAATATCAAAGTTACCAAGACCGTCTTTATTAAAAATAATATTGATTAAACCATTTGTAGAGCTTATTCCCTGGATATTCAAAGGTTCGTCTTTTCCTTTAAAAAGTTCTTTAATGCTCATTTTTAAATTCAGTTCACCTAACGAAACCAATGTGTCACCTTCAAAAGGAGCTTTGTTGATAATGACTAGTTTTTCGATCCCTACAGTTGCGTTTGGGAAGTTTTTAAACAAGCTTAAATCAGCATCGGCAAAACTTACTTTGGCATCAACACTTTCGTTGATAGCATCAGCAATTTTAGCTTTTATTTGATCTTTAAAGAAATACGGAATGGCAAATAATGCGGCTACAATCACCACGAGAACTATGGCTGTGATTTTTAAAATTTTCTTTAACATATTAATAGATTTGAGAGTTTAAATTCATAAAATGAGCTCGTACAAAAATAGTTTTTTTTGATTGAGATCAAAGCTAAAGTTTTTACAAAAAGTAGGAATATTTTTATTTTATTAAAAAATAAAAAATCCGTTTGAATATAAGTTCAAACGGATTTTTAATGATTTTATGATTTCGATTATTTTTTAATGAAAGAAATAATCTTGTTGGTCATGATTTCTGAGATTGGTAAGCTTTCATTATTATAACTTTCCATATTTGCCTGAGTGTCACCTTCGATAGTTTTCATGATGTGATTCATTTTGTCTACAATCAATAGTTCGGCATTTGTATTGGCTTGCGATAAAAGTTCAGCGTCTTTTACTGTAACTTGTAAATCTTTGTTTCCTTGCAAAATTAAAACTGGAACCTTTAAAGCTTTAATCTCTGCTTGAGGATTATATTTAAACCAGGAAATTAAATAAGGCTGAATACTTGGTCTAAAAAGAGAATTCAGCATTGGGTCAATTTTTTGTGCATAATGTCCGCTTTTTAAACTATCAATAATAGGAAAAGTCATTTCTTCTAATTGTTTGTTCGACTTAGAAGCAATTTGCGCTTTAATTAATTTATCAGCAGATTCTCCCGGACCGGCAATAGAAATAAATTTGTTTGCTTTTGCTCCGGCAATCATTCCTATCAAAGAACCTTCGCTGTGCCCTATAACAATTACTTCAGAAAAACGTCTGTCTTGTTTTAATAGATTTATCCAGCTTTTGGCATCTTCAGTATAATTTTCGAATACCAAAGTTTGTTCTGTAACTGCTGATGCTTTGCTTTCGCCAATTCCTCTTTTATCGTATCGTAATGATGCAATCCCTTTTTTTGCTAAAGCTTCTGCCAGCATTTTTAGCGAATTATTTTTCATCATCGGATTATTTCCGTTTCGGTCTGTTGGTCCTGAACCCGAAATGATTAACGCCACCGGATATTTCGTTGTGACATCCGGAGTAGTCAGCGTACCAAAAATCTGATCGATATTAATTTTTAATATTAACGGAGATTCTTTAAACGTAAGTTCTTTTTTATCCTGAGCATTTACAAAAACCAAAAATAAAAAGGCAGCGAGAGCAAATAATTTTTTCATTTTACAAAATGTAATTATTTAATATTTAATCCAAAAGGAAGCATTGCCTGAACTCCTTTTTGTTTCTGAAGTTTTTTTACCTGCTCGATAAGCATATAATTTTCTTCACCAATTTCTTCTTTTATAAATGCTTCTTTCGATTGTGCAAATGGTAAACCTGAAAGAATATCATTGAATGTTTTCTCGTATTCAGGATAGTTTTGTGTGCTGTATGATTTTACTTTGGCAATTTTTGCAGCTTCGGCAATAGCATCATTTAATCCACCAATTTTATCCACCAAACCAATTTTCAATGCTTCAGATCCTGACCAGACTCTTCCTTGTGCAATGGCATCAACCTGAGCAAAAGTCATTTTTCTGCCTTCGGCAACATGCGTTACAAAAGTGTTGTAAATGTGTTCAACACCTTCTAAAGTAAAAGCTTTGAATTTTTCATCAACAGGCACAAACGGACTATAATTAGCCGAGTTTTCGTGTGTTTTTACCTGCTCAGTATTAATTCCTAATTTATTGGCTAAAGGGCTAAAATTTGGTAAAATTCCAAAAACACCAATAGAACCGGTAATAGTATTGCTTTCGGCAAAAATAGTATTGGCATTACAAGCGATATAATATCCTCCTGAAGCGGCATAATTTCCCATAGAAACCACGACAGGTTTTACTTTTTTGGTAATTTCAATTTCTCTCCAGATCAGGTCAGAAGTTAAAGCGTTTCCTCCAGGACTGTCAATTCTAAGCACGATTGCTTTTACATCTTCATTTTTACGGGCTTCTTGTAAAGAACGACGCATAGAACCTTCGCCAATTACGGTAACATCTCCTTCGCCGCTTTGTATTTCGCCTTGAGCGTAAATAATCGCAATTTGATCTGTTGCTGTATTCGTTAAAGCAGTTGTAACGTTATTTTGAGTATAATCTAAAATCGAAATCTTATTGTAATCGTCATCGCCGGTTACTTTTAGGGCTTTTTTGATGGCATTATGGTACACATCTTCGTAAGCGACAATATCTACTAAATGTTGCGCTTTTGCCATTTCGGGAGTTCTGGCCAATAAACCGTTTGCAATTTCATTCAATTTATCAAGCGGAATGTTTCTGCTTTTTGCAATATCGGTAGAAACCGTTGTCCAGATCGAATTTAAAAGTGCCGTAACTTGTTCTCTGTTGGCATCACTCATTTTATTTTCTAAAAACGGTTCAACAGCACTTTTGTATTTTCCATGACGAATCACTTCCATATGAATGCCTGATTTATCCTGAAAATCTTTAAAGAACATTACTTCAGACGAAAGCCCTTTAAAATCTAAATCACCTGCAGGATTAATATAAACCGTATTGGCGACAGAGTTTAAATAATATTCTTTTTGCGAATAAGTATTGGCGTACGCCCAGACAAATTTTCCTGATTTTTTGAAACTTTCAAGTGCGTTTCTCAAATCTTTATATTGAGCTAATCCTAAAGAAGATTCATCATTAAGTATTGAAATTCCTTTAATATTATCATCTGTTTTTGCTGCTTCGATCGCATTAATAACATCGGTCAAACCAACTCCTTTTTTATCAGAGAAAACAGTTACCCACGGATCTTTGTATTTTCCGGCATAATCGTTTTGAATTTGTTTTAAATTTAATTCTATAACAGAATCACTTTTGACAGAAACAGTATCGTCTCCTCCAAAAATAGCTCCAATAAGAATTATTCCAAAAAAGAAGAACATAATAAATACAAAAATACCGACAACTGTGGCAATTACATTTCCTAAAAACTTCATAAGTATATTTTTTTTAATAAGTAGCGAAAAAGGCTGGTTTGTTACAAATGTACTCTAAAAACAAATTATTTCGAATATACGATTTGATCAAATAGTTGTACTTTTTACATTTTTAACTATCTAAATTAAAGATAGGATATTTTGTATCATATCAGCAATTTTTTAGGAAGTTATAAGAAATAAAAAATCAGAAACAGTTCGAAACTTCTAATTCTTGATTTAAATAATATGGGTAATTCTAAAATAGTTTTAGTTAATTTGCATTTATTATGAAGTCACAGCATCAAGTCGTTTTATCTATAGGCAGTAATCAGGGAAACAGGTTAGCAAACATCGAAAGTTGTATCGATTTGATACATCAGGAAGTAGGAACTGTAATCAGGGTTTCAAAACTATACGAAACTCCCGCCTGGGGTTTTGAAAGCGATGCTTTTTATAACTGTGCTCTTCTTTTACATACTACTTCATCAGCACAAAAAATACTAAATCAGGTTTTAAAAGTCGAAAAACATTTAGGGCGAATCCGTTCGAATCAGGAAGGCTATCAATCCCGAATTATCGATATTGATTTAATTGCTTTTGATGATGAAATTATTGATTCTGAAAAACTGAAAATTCCGCATCCTTTAATGCAGAACAGAAATTTTGTTTTGTTGCCGGTTCAGGATTTAAAATTAGACTGGAAACATCCTGTTTTTCAAAAATCGGTTTCAGAATTAATTGCCGTTTCACCAGATGACAGTGTTTGTACAGTAGTTCAGGATTTAAAAAATCCTCTACGCGAAATTGCCTTAGAAACCTTTAATTATATTGCTTTTGAAGGAAATATTGGTGCGGGAAAAACGACTTTAGTACAAAAAATTGCCGAAGATTTTAATGCTAAAACAGTCTTAGAGCGTTTTGCCGATAATCCTTTTTTACCTAAATTTTATAAGGATCAGAATAGATATGCTTTTCCATTGGAAATGTCTTTTCTTGCGGATCGTTATCAGCAATTATCAGATGATTTGGCGCAGTTTGATTTGTTTAAAGATTTCATAGTAGCCGATTATCATATTTTTAAATCTTTGATTTTTGCCAAAATTACCCTGGCAGAAGATGAATATCGTTTGTATCGAAACTTATTCGATATTATTTATAAAGAAATGCCAAAACCCGATTTGTACGTTTATCTGTATCAGAATTCAGAGCGTTTACTTCAGAATATCAAAAAACGCGGTAGAACATACGAACAAAATATTGAGGCAGAATATCTGGATAAAATCAATAATGGATATCTGGATTATATTAAATCCCAAAAAGACCTCAATGTCCTTATCATAGATGTTTCAGAACGTGATTTTGTAAAAAAGCATGAGGACTATCTTTTTATATTAAATGAAATCCAAAAGAAAATAAATTAGAATTAGAGAATGTGTCAATTAGATAATTCTAATAGCATATTTTCAATTATCTCATTTTCTAATTGACAAATTTTCTAATTAACAAAATTATCTCTTCAAAGAAAAATGACCTTTGAAAACAGGATGCGTGTTGTCAATTTTCAAGGCATACCAATAATCAGAAGCGGGAAGAGGCATTTTATTAAAAGTTCCGTCCCAACTCATTTTAGCAGCGGTAAGTTGTGCAATTAGTTTTCCGTAGCGATCAAAAATGGTGACTTGCGCCTGCGGATAATTTTCCATTCCGGTTACTTGCCATACGTCATTATAAGAATCATTGTTTGGAGTGAAAAAAGGAGGGAACACAAGTACAACAAATTCTTGGGTAATTTGTCCGCAACCGCTTTTTTCTCTAACATAAGCTGTTTGTAATCCTCCGGGAACATCAAAAAAGGTATTCGAATCCTGAAAGCTTATTCCATCAACAGAAAATTCAAAATAATCGGCTTCTTTTTTAAGATAAATTACAGCTTTAGTTCCGTTTACATCAATTCGATCTATTTGCGGAATTTGATGTTCTTCGACTACTATTGTTTTTCTGCTCGTGCAATTTTCGGGAGCAGGACTTGTAACGTCTACGGTGTAAGTTCCGCCTGTCGTAACATAAATAGTGGGCGATGTTGCACCGGTATTCCATACATAAGTCATTCCCGAAATTCCTGCGTCAAGTGTTATAGTCTGAAATTGACATAAAGGTAAAGTTTCGTCAGTGACAACAGGAGGCGTATAGATAACAATGTTTACAGCTGTACGATCAGTATTAATGCAAGTGCCATTTGAGGCCTGTGCATAATAAGTAATATTGTTCGAAATGATCGGTGTTGTAAAACTATTTCCTGTATAAACACTATTTCCTCCGGTAGAAGATGTAAACCAACTAATATTGCCCGTATTTGAATTGGCTTCGAGAGTTACGCTTCCAGGTCCGCAATTATAAACTGTTGAAGATGCTGCAACGGGGGTTGAAGGTGTTGTATTTACAGTAGCAACAACTGATTTTCTGTTTGATTCACAACCTGCATCAACATAATAACTTGTTGTTGTAGTTAGAGTTGGAGTGGTGTAAGTGTTTCCTGTTCCCAGTAAAGTGCCGCCAACTGCTTCGTCGTACCAACTAATTGTTGAGCCAGCTGTTGCTGTAGCGCTAAATGTAAAACTCCCGGAATCACACACAGGACTCGGATTTGCGGCAGTTGTTGCAACGGGAATTGTAATTTTGGTACTCGCAGCAATTTCTAACGGTAATTCGCCAGGCATTCCGCCATATTCAACTACATAACCTTTGGGCTGGTAATTACCACTTGTATCTCCCATATTTGATAAATCATTCCATGATCCTCTTATTCCAACTCCGGGTTGGGTAATATGGGCATAGTCTTCATCTCCCTGATTATTAGGTTCGCCAGTATTCCAGAAAGCAAAATTTGGAGTAGAGCCATTTACTGCTCCATTCCAGAAGACAGTGCCTTCTTCAGGTCCTGTAACCCATTTCCATACACCTTCAGTCTCAGCATCACTTCCGCCAATCCAGCCCGTTCCTGAAGCTTGTTCGCCAATCAGTTTAGCTTCATCAGCAGATAATATAGTAGCCAGATAACCTTGTAATCCGTAATAATTACTGTTTTCGGCAGCAGTTTTTGCTGCGGTCCAGGAAATACCAATGCTGGGAACAAATAAATAGTAATGTTGAGTAGATGGAAGATAATTGGCGTTACCAATCGTGATAGAAAAAGTTTTAGTTCCGGAAGCGGCAGCCGAAGAATTGGAGAATACCACATCTTTGATAGCAGATTCTAAATCAGTATATAAAACATTACCGCCTGTTGCACTTGATATTTTTAATTTTCCGGCAGTAGCATCCCAACTTGTAGTGATTGAAGGATGTGCTGCAGCGTTTGAAAGAGCTAATTGATCGAAACCACTGGAATAACCTGAAGAGACCTGGATATATCCGGCTTCTGTTCCCGGTTCTAAGGGATCATGAGTAATGATAATGTTGGTTACAACATTAGTAGTAGTTTGGGGACAGTAAAATTGATCTCCGCTAGCTTTAATTGACGGAGGAACGATAGCAAGACCTAATGAGCTCTTTTTTTTGTTTGGCTTAAGAGTGTCATTCGTTATCTTAATTAGGCATCTGTCTAAAGATCTAATTTTTTCAATTGAATAAGACTGTTTAAAGCTTAATACAAAAAATATTATGATTATTTTTAAGAAATTGATACTTTTCATTTTATAAAAGTATCAATTTTATAATAACAAAAAAATATATTTCAATTTCTAACATTTAAAGCTTAAATCTTCTCGAAAAATAACATTTTATGAAAGGAAATTCTGTTATTAAATAGTATTTGGCCAATTTAGTTTTTGAAATAAATCCCAAACCACAATTCCTGCGCTTACCGCAATGTTTAAGGAGTGTTTTGTACCTAGTTGAGGAATCTCGATACAGCCATCACAAATTGCAACTGCTTCCTGTGCTACGCCATAAACTTCATTTCCAAAAACAAGAGCGTATTTTTGATTTTGATTCACTTTAAAATCCTGAAGAAAAACAGAACTTTCAACCTGTTCAATAGCCATTGTTATTACGTTCTCTTTTTTAAGATTTTCAATAACTTCCAAAACATTTTCATGATGTTCCCAAGCCACAGTTTCGGTAGCGCCAAGAGCAGTTTTATGAATTTCTTTATTGGGAGGAGTTGCTGTAATACCGCACAGAATTATTTTTTCGACCAAAAAAGCGTCAGAAGTTCTAAATACAGATCCAATGTTGTGTAGGCTGCGAATGTCGTCCAGTACTATTATAAGAGGAGTTTTGTCTGATTTTTTAAAATCTTCAATCGATTTTCTGTCCAGTTCGCTATTTTCGAGTTTTCTCATTTGTGTTGTATTCAGGTCATAAAAAAAGCTTCCAAAGATAAGGAAGCTTTTTCGAATTATTTTATTTTGTTTTTCAGATTAGCTTTTAACCGGATCTGGTAAAACTGTACCTTTAATAGTAAGTACTTTTGTTGGTTGTCCTTCAGCATTAGAAGTTACAGTTACAGTTTTAGTAAAAGTGCCTACTCTGTCAGTAGCATATTTTACACCAATAATACCTTTAGCACCCGGAGCGATTGGCTCTTTTGGAGTTGTTGGTACAGTACAACCACAAGATCCTTGTGTATTTGTAATGATTAATGGTTTAGTTCCGTTGTTTACAAAAACAAATTCACGTTTTCCGTCAGCATTGTGAGCGATAGTTCCGTAGTCAATAGTTTCTGTTTCGAAAGCCATTCCGGCTCCTTCAACCTTAGCAACCTTAGCAGCTTTAGCTGTTGTTTTTTTAGCTTGAGCGTTAGAAGCAGTAATTCCAACTACAGCTAACATAGCGAATAAAATTATTTTTTTCATCTTTAGAATCTTTGTTTTAATTATGAACAAATCTATAGAAAAATCTAATATCTTAATATAAAAATATCTTAAAATATTTTAATTTTTGATCCACTTCGATATTCCTTTAAAATATTATAAATTCGCTATCTTAATTTTTCATTTAAAAGACAATAATTTGGCAGCGAAAGAGAAAGTGGTGAAAGAAACACCCTTAATGAAACAGTACAACGAAATCAAGAGAAAATATCCTGATGCATGTCTGCTTTTTAGAGTGGGTGATTTTTACGAAACCTTTGGCGAAGACGCGATTAGGGCATCAAAAATCCTTGGAATAACCTTGACCAAAAGAGGTGCTGGTTCTGAAACAGAAACAGCTTTGGCAGGTTTTCCGCATAATTCTATTAATACTTATTTGCCAAAATTGGTTAAAGCCGGACTTCGTGTAGCGATTTGTGATCAGCTTGAAGATCCTAAAATGACCAAAACTATCGTGAAACGTGGCGTTACTGAGTTGGTAACTCCGGGAGTTTCTTTAAATGATGAAGTTTTACAATCCAAAACAAACAACTTTTTGGCATCGGTTTATTTTGCTAATAAAAATATAGGAGTTTCTTTTCTGGACGTTTCGACCGGAGAGTTTTTGACGGCTCAGGGAAATGCAGAATATATAGATAAGTTATTGCAGAATTTTAATCCCAGTGAAATTCTGGTTCCTAAAAATAATAAAGGAGATTTTAAAGCTTCTTTCGGCGAAGATTTTCATACTTTTTATCTGGAAGACTGGATTTATAAAGAAGATTATGCTGTAGAAACCCTGACGAAACATTTTCAGACCGTTTCATTAAAAGGGTTTGGAATCGAAGAATTAAAAGAAGGGATTATTGCTTCGGGAGCGATTTTGTATTATTTGTCTGAAACGCAGCACAATCGTGTCCAGCATATAACCGCAATTCAGCGTATTGCAGAAGATGCTTATGTTTGGATGGATCGTTTTACCATTAGAAATTTAGAATTATACCATAGTTACAATCCAAATGCAGTAACGCTTTTAGATGTTATCGACAGAACGCTTTCGCCAATGGGCGGTCGTTTGTTGAAACGTTGGCTGGCTTTACCATTAAAAGATAGTAATAAAATAAAAGGACGTCACGATGTGGTTTCGTATCTGAAATCAAATTCTGAAGTTCTGTATAATATTCAATATCAAATTAAGCAAATTTCAGATTTAGAGCGTTTAATTTCTAAAATCGCTGCAGGGAAAGTTTCACCGAGAGAAATTGTGTATTTAAAAGAGTCTCTGGATGCTATTATTCCAATAAAAACTTTGGCCTTGCAAAGTCCGCAGGAAGCTGTAAAAGTTATTGGGGATAGTTTGCATGCTTGTGATTTATTGAGAGAGAAGATCAAAACGACTTTGAATCAGGATGCGCCAGTGGCGATTGCAAAAGGAAATGCGATTGCAAGAGGTATTAGTGAAGAGTTAGATGATTTACGTGATATTTCAACTTCTGGGAAAGAATATCTGGAAGGAATCGAAAAAAGAGAATCAGAACGAACAGGAATTTCTTCTTTAAAAATATCCTTCAATAATGTTTTTGGATATTATATTGAAGTAAGAAATACGCATAAAGATAAAGTGCCGACAGAATGGATTCGTAAACAAACTCTTGTAAATGCCGAACGTTATATTACAGAGGAATTAAAAGAATACGAAACGAAAATTCTGGGTGCCGAAGAGAAAATTCATAAAATCGAATCAGAGCTTTTTGAGCAAT
>Ga0247803_1000643_pt1 | contig 18620 bp, 15 predicted proteins | sample UWRJL014104B1_FD_180928 | JGI IMG/M metagenome (GOLD analysis project Ga0247803, IMG submission 180928) | Plant litter microbial communities from Arlington Agricultural Research Station in Wisconsin, United States - UWRJ-L014-104B-1 | ecosystem: Environmental > Terrestrial > Plant litter >...
TGGCAGCTGCGCCTGGCCGACGGCCAGCGGATGCCGGTTACCGGATCCCTCGTCTTCGGCCGGGACCCCTCGCCCGTGACCCGGCGCCCATCCACCATGGTCAGCGTCGTCGACCCGGCCCGTTCGGTCTCCAAGTCGCACGCGCTGGTGGAACTCTCCGCCGACGGCGATCTGTCGGTCACCGACCTGCACTCCACCAACGGCGTGAGCCTGGTCGGAGCCGACGGGAGCCGGACGGAACTCGACCCCGGCATCCGCACCCCGGTTCTGGCCGGCACCCGGCTGATGCTCGGCGAATTCGCGGTCGAGGTCACCCGCGCCTAACCCCCGCCCTGCCCCCTCCGCGAACTGTGAGAAAAGCACCAGGATGCACCATTTTTAGGTGCAAAGCTCACAGTTCGCGGACTCGACGAGGAGTGTTAGCCTGAGGTGTGCTGCAACGTCGACTTCGTCTTCTGTGCCGCGACGAGTCTCGTATCTAACAGGCCCACTCGTCGCGGAGTTTGTCGTTGGCTGACCACCGTTCCCGAGGAAGACGCACGAACATGACTAACGCAGTGAACACGGATTCACCCACGTCGGAGATCCGCCCCCGTACCCTGGCCGAGAAGGTCTGGGACAAACACCTGGTTGCCAAGGGTGAGAACGGGACCCCCGACCTCATCTACATCGACCTGCACCTCGTGCACGAGGTCACCAGCCCCCAGGCCTTCGACGGCCTCCGGCTGGCCGGGCGCCCGGTGCGCCGGCCCGACCTCACGATCGCGACCGAGGACCACAACACGCCGACCCTGGCGATCGACCGGCCCATCGCCGACCTCACCAGCCGCACCCAGATCGAGACCCTGCGCAAGAACTGCGCCGAGTTCGGCATCCGCCTGCACTCGCTGGGCGACATCGAACAGGGCATCGTGCACGTGGTCGGCCCGCAACTGGGCCTGACCCAGCCGGGCATCACTGTCGTCTGCGGCGACTCGCACACCTCCACCCACGGAGCCTTCGGCGCCATGGCGCTGGGCATCGGCACCAGCGAGGTGGAGCACGTCATGGCCACCCAGACGCTGCCGCTCAAGCCGTTCAAGACCATGGCCATCACCGTCGACGGCACCCTGCGCCCCGGCGTCACGGCCAAGGACATCATCCTCGCCGTGATCGCCAAGATCGGCACCGGCGGCGGTCAGGGCTACGTGCTCGAGTACCGCGGCAGCGCCATCCGCGCCCTCTCCATGGAGGGCCGCATGACCATCTGCAACATGTCGATCGAGGCCGGCGCCCGCGCCGGCATGGTCGCGCCGGATGCCACCACCTACGCCTACCTCAAGGGCCGCGCACACGCCCCAGCCGGGGACGACTGGGACGCCGCGGTCGAGTACTGGGACACCCTGGCCACCGACGAAGGCGCCACCTTCGACGCCGAGGTCATCCTCGACGCCGACACCCTCGAACCGTTCGTGACCTGGGGAACCAACCCCGGCCAGGGCGTCTCGCTCAGCGACACCGTGCCCAACCCCGCCGAGATCGACGACGCCAATGAGCGCAGCGCCGCCGAACGCGCCCTCGAATACATGGACCTGGCCGCCGGCACCGCGATGAAGGACATCCGCGTCGACACCGTCTTCCTCGGCTCCTGCACCAACAGCCGGGTCGAAGACCTGCGCGCCGCCGCCGACATCATCAAGGGCAAGGCCATCGCCGACGGCGTGCGGATGCTCGTGGTCCCCGGCTCCGCCCGGGTGCGGATCGAGGCCGAGGCCGAGGGCCTCGACAAGATCTTCCTCGCCTTCGGCGCCGAGTGGCGCTTCGCCGGCTGCTCGATGTGCCTGGGCATGAACCCCGACCAGCTCGCCCCGGGGGAGCGCTGCGCGTCCACCAGTAACCGCAACTTCGAGGGACGGCAGGGCAAGGGCGGACGCACCCACCTGGTCTCCCCGCTCGTGGCCGCCGCCACGGCCATCCGCGGCACCCTGTCCAGCCCCTGGGACCTCGTGCAGGACGGCACCATCCCGGCCAGCGCTGTGCCCGCCGACCTCGCCCCCGCCGATCTCACGACCGCGCAGCAGTAGGAGCCCTCGTCATGCAGAAATTCACCACCGTCACCGGTGTCGCCGTGCCCATGCGCCGCTCGAACGTCGACACCGACCAGATCATCCCCGCCGTGTTCCTCAAGCGCGTCACCAAGACCGGCTTCGAAGACGCTCTCTTCTACGGATGGCGGCAGGATCCTGAGTTCATTCTCAACCAGCCGGCCTACCAGAACCCCAAGGTCCTCGTGGTCGGGGCCGATTTCGGCACCGGATCCTCCCGGGAACACGCCGTCTGGGCCCTGCGCGATTTCGGCTTCGACGTGGTTCTGAGCCCCCGGTTCGGCGACATCTTCCGAGGCAACTCCGGCAAGCAAGGCCTGCTCGCTGGCCAGATCAGCGAGGAAGACGCCGAGACCCTCTGGCACGTTCTCGAGGCCGACCCCGGAATAGAACTGACCGTGGATCTGGTTGCATACACTGCCAGTGTCGGCGACCTCACAGTCTCATTCGAGGTCGACGAATACACTAGATGGCGACTGCTGGAAGGCCTTGACGACATCGGCCTCACCCTGCGCGACGAAGCGCGGATCGCAGAATTCGAATCCCACCGGGAGCCCTGGCGCCCCCGCACTCTCCCCGCAAGGCAGGTAAATTTGTGATCATCGTCGGCGACAACGCGCAGGTTCGCGAAAACGAAAAGCTTCAGGACAATGCAGAGCGTGGAAACGCACAGAGCCATGGAGCCAATGTGGGCCTGATGGGTGACAAGATCACCATCCGCGGTGGACGCCCGCTGGTCGGCCGCATCGAGGTCAAGGGTGCCAAGAACCTGGTCACCAAGGCCATGGTCGCCGCCCTCCTCGGCGAGACGCCCAGCATTCTGCGCGACGTGCCGAACATCAGCGACGTGCGCATCGTGCGCGGCCTGCTCGAGGCGCACGGGGTCAAGGTCACAGAGGGCGACGAGCCCGGCAGCCTGATGCTCGACCCGGTGGACGTGGAAAGCGCGCACTACGCCGACATCGACGCCCACGCCGGCTCCTCCCGCATCCCGATCCTATTCTGCGGCCCGCTGCTGCACCGCCTCGGCGAAGCCTTCATCCCCGACCTCGGCGGCTGCCGCATCGGCGACCGCCCGATCGACTACCACCTCGAGGTGCTGCGCAAGTTCGGCGCCGTCGTGGAGAAGCAGCCCAACGGCATCCGCATGTCGGCACCGAACGGCCTCAAGGGCACCAAGGTGGAGCTGCCTTACCCGAGCGTTGGCGCCACCGAGCAGGTGCTGCTCACCGCCGTGCGCGCCGAGGGCATCACCGAGCTGAAGAACGCGGCCATCGAGCCCGAGATCATGGACTTGATCAACATCTTGCAGAAGATGGGCGCGATCATCACGGTCGACACCGACCGCGTCATCCGCATCGAGGGTGTCGACAGCCTGCAGGGCTACCAGCACCGTGCGCTGTTCGACCGCAACGAGGCCGCCAGCTGGGCCGCGGCCGCGCTGGCCACCGACGGCGACATCTTCGTCGGCGGCGCCAAGCAGGCCGAGATGCTCACCTTCCTCAACGTCTTCCGCAAGGTCGGCGGCGCGTTCGACATCCACGACGACGGCATCCGGTTCTACCACCCGGGCGGCGACCTCAAGCCCGTCATCATCGAAACGGATGTTCACCCCGGCTTCATGACCGACTGGCAGCAGCCGCTCGTGATCGCCCTGACCCACGCCCACGGCGTCTCGATCGTGCACGAAACCGTCTACGAACAGCGCTTCGGCTTCGTCGACGCCCTGGTCGAGATGGGTGCCACCATCCAGATCCACCGTGAATGCCTCGGCGGGCACCCCTGCCGCTTCGGCCAGCGCAACTTCAACCACTCCGCCGTCATCGCCGGGCCCACCAAGCTCGTCGGCGCCGACATCGAGGTTCCGGACCTGCGCGGTGGCTTCAGCCACCTGATCGCGGCCCTCACCGCCGAAGGAACCTCCACCGTGAGCAACGTGGGCATCATCAGCCGCGGCTACGAGAACTTCATCACCAAGCTGCGTCTATTGGGAGCTGACTTCGATCTCGCAGGATAATGGCACTGTGCCAGATGCAAACGTGCCAGATTCGCCCACTTCGTCACCGGTGACGACCAACCGCCGGGTTCGCTCCGAGAAGAGCAAACCCTCGATCTTCTGGCTACTGGCCGTGCTGGTGGTGCCGCTGATGAACCTGGCGGCCCGGTACAAGATCACCGACGGTCACAAGTTCCCGCGGGAGGGCGCGTTCGTTTTCTCGCCCAATCACTACAGCGAGATCGACCCGATCGTGATGGGCATGGTCAGCTGGAAGCTCGGCCGGTTGCCGCGGTTCCTGGCCAAGGCGTCGCTGTTCAAGCTGCCCGTCGCCGGCTGGCTGCTGAAGAAGTCCGGGCAGATTCCGGTGCAGCGCGGCGGTTCGGTGCGCGGCAGCGAACCCGTCAAGGCCGCCCGTCTGCTCGTCGAGCGCGGCCAGATGGTGGTGGTCTACCCGGAAGGGTCCCTCACCCGCGACCCCGGCATGTGGCCCATGCGCGGCAAGAGCGGCGCCGTGCGCATCGCCCTGGAGCAGGGCATCCCCATCGTGCCCGCGGCGCACTGGGGCACCCAGCAGCTCATGGAGCGGTACTCCAAGAAGCTGCACCTGTTCCCACGCAAGACCATCCTGGTGAAGATCGGCGACCCGATCGACCTGGCCGAGTTCCGCGGCCGCAACCTTGACTCGGCCACGCTGAACGAGGCGACCGCCGTGGTGATGGATGCCATCACCGCCCTGCTCGAGGACCTGCGTAACGAGACCGCACCGGCGAAACGCTGGAACCCCTCTGAGCACGACCAGAAAGAGACCGGCCGTTTTGAAGCCTAGAGTCCAGCCAGGAACCCGGGTCGCCGTTCTCGGCGCGGGAAGCTGGGGCACCACGTTCGCGAAGATCCTCACCGACGGGGGAGCGGATGTGGTCCTCTGGGCCCGCCGCCCCGAGCTGGCGAGGGAGATCACCGAGGGGCGCCGCAACAGCGACTACCTGCCCGGCATCAACCTGCCGGTGGGCCTCCGCGCCACGTCCAGGCTCGACCTGGCACTGGCCGGCGCCGAGCAGGTCTTCGTCTCGGTGCCGAGCCAGTCCCTGCGCGAGAACCTCATCCAGGCGGAGCCGTTCCTGGCTCCCAACGCCATCATCGTGTCGCTGATGAAGGGCGTCGAGCGGTCCTCCGGGCTGCGGATGAGCGAGATCATCGAGCAGGTCCTGCCGATCGACCCGTCCCGCATCGCCGCCATCTCCGGGCCCAACCTCGCCCTGGAGATCGCCAAGGAGCAGCCAACGGCCGCCGTGGTCTCCTCGTCCAGCCTGGAGACGGCGCACGCCGTGGCCCTGCTGGCCACGACGAAGTACTTCCGCTCGTACGTGAACACGGATGTCATCGGCACCGAATTCGGCGGCGTCCTGAAGAACCTCATCGCCGTGGCGATCGGCATCGTCGACGGTGTCGGCTACGGCGAGAACACCAAGGCGTCGATCATCACCCGCGGCCTCGTGGAGATGACCGACTTCGCCGTGGCCTACGGCGCCCAGCCGGAGACCCTAGCGGGCCTCGCGGGGCTCGGCGACCTGATCGCCACCTGCCAGTCGCCGCTGTCCCGCAACAACACCGCCGGGCGACTGCTCGGCCAGGGTTACAGCTACAACGACGTCATCGCGCAGATGCAGCAGACCACTGAGGGCCTCGCATCCGTGAGCCCGATACTGGAGCTGGCGCGCGCCAAGGGCGTCGACATGCCCATCGTCGAACAGGTTCGCCAGGTGCTGGCAGGTACGCTGAAGCCGCGGGATATTGCGCCGCACCTCACCACTGACTCCGGCGCACCGCAGGGTGAAAGGACCATTGATGACGGACAAGCTCACGGTAGCGCTGCTGTTTGGGGGGCGTTCAAGCGAACATTCGATCAGCTGCGCCACAGCGGGCGGGGTACTCGCGGCAATTGACCGGGACCGCTACACGGTCATCCCGGTCGGCATCACCCGCGACGGCGCCTTCGTGCTCGAAGACGACGACCCGACCAAGTTCACGCTGTCCGCCGCGGCCCTCCCCGAGGTCACCGACAACGGCAGCCGGGTGCTCTGGCCCGACAGCGCGGCCAGCCGCGAACTGACCGTCGTGGACGGCTCCGGCCGCCGCAGCCTCGGCACGGTCGACCTGGTCTTCCCGATCCTGCATGGCCCGTACGGCGAAGACGGCACGGTGCAGGGGATGCTCGAACTCGTCGACCTGCCGTTCGTAGGGTCCGGCGTCCTCGCGTCCGCACTGGGCATGGACAAGCACTTCACCAAGACCGTGCTGCAGCACTCCGGGCTGGCCGTCGCACCCTGGCGCACCGTCACCGCAGACGACTGGGCAGAGACGCCCGACGTGGCGTACACGGCGCTGACCGAGCTCGGCCTGCCCGCCTTCGTGAAGCCGGCCAGGGCCGGCTCCAGCGTTGGCGTGAGCCGGGTCGCCAGCCCCGACCAGTTGGCCGAAGCGATGGCCGTGGCCCTCGCCGAAGACGACAAGGTGCTCATCGAGGCCGGCCTGGTGGGCCGTGAACTCGAGGTCGCCGTTCTGCAGGGCCGCCCCGGCGACCCCGCACACGCCTCGGTCGCCGGGGAGGTCGTGGTCACCGGTCGCGACTTCTACGACTTCGCAGCCAAGTACCTCGACGCGGCGGGCATCGAACTGGTCTGCCCGGCCAACCTCGCCCCGGCCGACCTGGCCGAGATGCAGCGCATCGCGGTGCGAGCGTTCGAGGCCATCGACGCCAGCGGCCTGGCCCGGGTGGACTTCTTCCTCACCGCCGACGGCTGGGTGATCAACGAGATCAACACCATGCCCGGCTTCACGCCCATCTCGATGTTCCCCAGCTGCTGGCTGGCCAGCGGGTACACCTACCCGCAGCTGATCGACGAACTCATCGAGGTGGCCCTGGCCCGCGCGGCGCACAAACGCCGCCGCACCGCGGCCGTCGTCACCGACTAGCGCCGCCCGCCCAGCTACCGCACGCCGAACGTCGGCGGATGCGGCGGCGCGGACGGCGTCCCGGCGCTCGAGCCTCAGCGGGTCAGGGCGCGGGGGTCTCGGTGGGCAGGGTCACGTCGTCGGCGCCGAGGCACTGCTTCGTGGCCGGAATGTTCGAGATGGCCGAGGAGAGGTCGACGAGGGTGGTCGACCCGCTGACCAGCTCGGAGTCGATATACACCTCGGTGGCGGGCTCCCGGCCATAGGTCGTGTACCGGTACTTGGGCGCCTCGGAGTCGTCCTCGATCCAGTCGATCCCGTTGATGCTCACGCAGGGCAGCGTGGTGGGACCGGGCACCTCGACCCCGCAGGTGAGCAGCACCGCGCTGGGGTCTCCCCAAGCGCCGGTGGCCTGGGCGTTGGTCTCCCGCTCTGGCTGGTCGGCCACGGTGGTGGGCAGACGCACGATGACGTCGGCGCAGGCCGGGTTCACCGCATCCACCGCCGGCTGCATCGGCACCGCGGCGGCGCAGCCGGTGATCAGCACGGCGCACGCCGCGAGCAGCAGCGCCGTGGCGGCGCGTCGGCGGGGGACCGGGCCGGTGCGGCGACCGGGACGGCGCGGGTGGGTGAACTGGAGAGTCATCACATTCAGGTTACCGTTTGAAGCATGACGAAAGCTCCCGACCAGACCGCGCCCGACCAGACCCTGGCCGACCTCAGCGAGGGCGAGGTGCTCGCCCGCATCTTCCCCCGGCTGCCGCACGCGGACACCGAGCTGCTCGGGCCGGGGGACGACGCCGCGGTTCTCTCCGCCGCCGACGGCCGGTTCGTCGTCACCTGCGACATGATGATCCAGGGCCCGGACTTCCGACTGGCCTGGTCGACGCCGCACGACCTGGGCTGGAAGGCCGCCGCCACGAACCTGTCAGACGTCGCCGCGATGGGCGCCAGGCCCACGGCCCTCGTGGTGGCGATCGCCGCTCCACCGTCCACGCCGATCTCGGTCATCCTCGGCATCGCCGACGGGCTGCGAGACGGCTGCGAAGCGCTCGCGCCGGGCTGCGGGGTGGTGGGCGGTGACCTGTCCGCCTCCGACGCCCTCACCCTGTCGATCACGGCGTTCGGCGACCTCGAGGGCCGGGCGCCCGTGCTGCGGTCGGGCGCAACCGCCGGTGACGTCGTGGCCCATGCCGGCCGGCTGGGTGATGCCGGTATCGGGCTCGGGCTGTTGTTCCGTTTCGGTGTGGATGCCGACGGGGTGCCGAACCGGGCGGCGGCCGACGCCCTCAAACTGCGTGAGCCGCGCTTCGTCGAGGCGCAGCTGGCGCCGGTTCCGCCGATCGGGCTGGGTCCGGTCGCCGCGGCGGCCGGAGCGAGCGCCATGCTCGACGTGTCCGACGGCCTCGCCATCGACGCGGGCCGGCTCGCACGCGCCAGCGGTGTCGGGATCGATTTCGATTCGGCCGCGCTCGGCGAGCGACGTGAACTGGCTCTGGGCGGGGGAGAGGACCACGGCCTGCTGGCCACGTTCCCGGCCGAGGCCGTGCTGCCGGCCGGCTTCCGGCGCCTCGGCACCGTCACCGATCAGCCCGGCATCGTGCTCGTCGACGGCGAACCGCACACCCAGGGCGGCTGGGACCCCTACCGGGGATGGGACGGCGCCACGTCGTAAGCGCTGCGGAATCGGGCACGGTCTAAGACGAGCCCCGACTGGGTGGGCCGGGTCAGGGGGCCTTCACCAGGCTGCGGGCGATCTCCCTGGCCCAGGCCTCGATCTCGGCCCAGTCCCTGAAATCGCCGGCCGGGATCTTCTCGGCGGCCCCGGGAAATTTGCGGATCACCCGGTGCGGCAGGCTCAGTGCCTCCGGGTCGATGGCGCCGAAGAACACCCGGTGGTCCACCGGACGCACCGTGTTGGTGAATTCCGCGATTTCGGCGGGAACCGTGCTCTCCCGGATGTCGGCGCCGTCGGCATCCGTGGTCTCGGTGCCGAGCGGACCGCTGCTGAACAGCCAGACCTGGTGCTCGAGCAGGGTCGGCTGGTGGCGGCGCACGAAGGTGCTCGCATCCTTGAGCCAATGGCCCATGTACACGGCGCTGCCCACCACGAAGGCATCACAACCCGCGACATCCTCGGCGTGTGGAGGAGTGGCCGCGTTGTACACCCGCGTCTCGAGGCCGGCGAGGGTGAGTTCGGCGCCGATCCGTTCTGCGATGCCGAGAGTGGCGCCGTAATGGCTGGCACAAACTACCGCTACGCGCACGGGGTCGACCTTTCGGATGCGGTGGACGACGTTGCCCACACCCCAAACGTTAGGCGTCCAAACCCGTTCTGACCAGCCCTCTTCAGGGGCTGGGCGAAGCCGAACCCGGTTTCTAGGCCGGGCTGGCCACCCCGGCGTACCAGAGGGTGGTGTCGCCGTAGTCCTTCCGGCGCTCCAGTTCGAGGCCCGGCCCCCAGGTGGGTTCCGGTGACCGGGAGGAGCGTTCGACCACCACGAGCGCGTCGGGATCCAGCAGCGGCGTCAGGGCGGCCAGGTTGGCGGCCAGTTCGGCGTCGGCGAGGTCGTACGGCGGGTCGAGGAAGACCAGGTCGAAGCCGTCAGGGGTGCCGGCCAGGAACGACTGCACGGCCTGGCTGGACACCGCGATGGACAGAGTCGAGCCTTTCGGGGCCGCCTTCTGCACGGCCGCGGCGTTCTTGCGGCAGGTCTGGCTGGCGGCGAAGCCGTTTTCGACCAGGGTGACCACCCGGGCACCGCGACTGGCGGCTTCCAGGCCGAGAGCGCCGGAACCCGCGTACAGGTCGAGAACCCGGTAGTCGCGGATGGCGTCGCGTGCGTCGAGGGCCGAGAACAGCGCCTCCCGCACCTGGTCGCTGGTGGGCCGGGTGCCCTTGGCCGGCACGGTGAGGGTGAGGGAGCCGGCGAACCCGGCGACAATTCGCGTCATTTGCCTTCGAGCCTAGCCGCCGCGGGCCGTCCACAGTCTGCGGCGCCGGCGCACAGTGTCGGTGCTGACGTTTAGCATCGGAGTATGACCGGTTCGGATGCCGCCGCCACCCCGCGCGATCCCTTCGACGACCCCGCCCCGCTGACCCTGGACTCCCCGCTGCGCGTCGTGCTGGCCGCGGGCCCGGCCGCGGTACTGGCCAAGGCCTTCGGCATGGCCACGGTTGGCGACCTGCTCAGCCACTATCCGCGCCGCTACGCGCGGCGCGGCGAGCTCACCACCCTGGCCGAACTGCCCCTCGACGAATCCGTCACCGTGCTGGCGGAGGTGATCTCGGTGAGCGTGCAGGATTACGGCCGCGCGCAGCCGGGCAAGAAAGCGCTGCACCGCACCAAGGTCGTGATCTCCGACGGCCACGGCATGCTCCCGCTCACCTTCTTCAACAAGCCGTGGCTGATCAAGACCCTGCGCCCGGGCATGCGCGGGATGTTCTCCGGCAAGGTGACAGTCTTCAACAAGGCCCGTCAGCTCGCCCAGCCCGACTACCAGATCGTGCCCGGCAGTGATGACCCCATGGATGCCACGATCTCGCCGGCCGACGCGGCGGAGGCTCGGCTCTGGGGGCAGCGGCCCATCCCCATCTACCCGGCCACCGCGGCCATGACCAGCTGGCAGATCGCCAAGATCATCGTGGACGTGCTTGGGCAGCTCGGCCCGGTCGACGACCCGATCCCGGAGCAGATGCGCCTGGAGCGTTCCCTGCTCGGGCACCGCGACGCGCTCACCCTCGTCCACCGCCCCGTCACCGACGAAGAATGGAACGCGGCCAGGACGACGCTGCGCTTCACCGAGGCGTTCGTGTTGCAGTGCGTGCTCGTGCAGCAGCACACCGAGCACCGTGCCCGCCGCACCAGGGCCCGGCTGCCGGTTCCGGGTGGCTACCTCGAACGATTCGACGCGGCCCTGCCGTTCGCCCTCACCGTGGACCAGGAACTCACCGGGGCTGAAATCGGGCGGGACATGGGGCTGACCGCGCCGATGAACCGGCTCGTGCAGGGCGAGGTCGGCTCCGGCAAGACCGTGGTGGCCCTGCGCGCCATGCTCGCGGTGGCCGACTCCGGCGGCCAGGCGGCACTGCTCGCGCCCACCGAGGTGCTCGCCGGGCAACACCTGCGCTCGATGACGAACATCCTCGGACCCGACCTCGCGGCCGAGCTGATGCCCACCCTGGTGACCGGTCAGCTACCCGTCGCTGCGCGGCGCAAGGCGCTGCTGCGCACGGTCTCCGGCCAGGCGCGCATCGTCATCGGCACGCACGCCCTGCTCAGCGACACCGTCAAGTTCTTCGACTTGGGCCTGGTCGTCATCGACGAGCAGCACCGGTTCGGCGTCGACCAGCGCGAGGCGCTGCGGCAGAAGGCCGACCTGCCGCCGCACGTGCTCGTGCTCACCGCCACGCCCATTCCCCGCACCATCGCCATGACCATTTTCGGCGACCTCGACGTGAGCACCATCGCTATGCTCCCGGCCGGCCGGCCTGGCATCGAGAGCTTCGTTGTGCCGCTGGACGAGAAACCGGCCTGGGTGATGCGGGTCTGGCAACGCGTGTCGGAGGAGCTCGCGCTGGGCCGCCAGTGTTTCATCGTGTGCCCGGCGATCTCGCCGAAGAAACTCGAACAAGGCGAGGAGATCGACTTCGATGCCACCCCGATGACCAACGTGGAGGAGCTGCTCGCCAGCCTTCGCCGGCATCCGCTGCTCGCCACGGCCCGGATCGAACCCCTACACGGCGCGATGAGCGCCGACGACAAGGACGCCACCATGCAGGCGTTCGCTGCCGGCGACATCCAGGTGCTCGTGGCCACCACCGTGATCGAGGTCGGCGTCGACGTGCCCAATGCCTCGGCCATGGTCGTGATGGACGCCGACCGCTTCGGCGTCTCGCAGCTGCACCAGCTGCGTGGCCGGGTCGGCCGGGGCGGGGTCCCTGGCCTCTGCCTCCTCGTGACGAGCGCACCGATCGGCACGCCGGCCAGGGAGCGGATCGAGGCCGTCGCCAAGACCCTCGACGGTTTCGAGCTGGCGCAGGTCGACCTCGAGCAACGGCAGGAGGGCGATGTGCTCGGCCGCTTCCAGTCGGGCGGCCAGTCGTCGCTGCGCCTGCTGCGGGTGGCGACCGACGGCGACATCATCGCCGACGCCAGGACCGCCGCCCGTGAACTCATCGGGGGAGACCCGGAGATCCGCACCATCCCGGCGCTGCGCGCGGCCGTGCGCCGCCGACTCGACGACTCGGAGCGCGCCGCACTTTCCAAGGGTTGACCCGGCTGCTGGCAAAGAACCGGGCGTCTGGGAAATCCGGTCGGACCGGGCAGCGGGCGCTGCGCGCTGGCGCTAGGGTGAACCCTATGCGCAGGATCGCCGTCGTACCTGGTTCATTCGACCCCGTCACACTGGGGCATCTCGACGTGATTCAACGGGCCGCCGGGCTCTACGACGAACTGCACGTTCTGGTGGTGCACAACCCGGGCAAATCGGCGCTCCTTCCCATCACCCAGCGGGTGTCCCTCATCGAGCGGGCGATCATCGAGGCCGAGGTCCCCGGCAACGTCATCGTCAGTTCCTGGAGCATGGGCCTGCTCGTGGACTACTGCGTCGATGTCGGCGCCAGCGTGCTGGTCAAGGGCATCCGGTCACAGATCGATGTGGCGTACGAGACTCCGATGGCGATCGTGAACCGCAACCTGGCCGGCGTCGAAACCATTTTCATGCTGCCGGATCCCGCCCACGCCCATGTGTCGAGTTCCCTGGTCCGCCAGGTGGCCGCGCTCGGCGGTGACATCGCCCCGTACGTGCCGCCCGCCGTGGCGGCCTTCCTGAATCGACCGCTCGCATGAACGCGTTCCCGGGACGCTGGGTCTCGGAGTCAACCGTCGCCGACGCGACGACGGTCGGGGTGAACCCGCTCAGCGCCATCGACGTCGACGGTGAAACCGACGTGGCGCTGGCCGACGTGCAGGGAGCCGCCCTGGCGATCATGCGCAACGTCGAGTCCGTCATCGACGGCAAGCACTCCGCCGTGCAGATCGCCCTCACCGTGCTCCTGGCCGAGGGTCACCTCCTCATCGAGGACGTGCCGGGAGTGGGCAAGACCATGCTCGCCAAGGCCCTCGCCAAGTCGGTGGACTGCAGCGTCAGCCGCATCCAGTTCACCCCGGACCTGCTGCCGTCGGATGTGACGGGGGTGTCGGTCTACAACCAGGCCGAGCGTCGATTCGAGTTCAAGCCCGGCGCGATCTTCGCGAATATCGTGATCGGCGACGAGATCAACCGGGCCAGTCCCAAGACCCAGTCGGCGCTGCTCGAGTGCATGGAAGAGCGGCAGGTCACCGTCGACGGCCACAGCTACCCGCTGGCTCGCCCGTTCGCCGTCGTCGCCACCCAGAATCCCATCGAGATGGAGGGCACCTACGCTCTGCCTGAGGCCCAGCGGGACCGGTTCATGGCGCGCATCTCGATGGGCTATCCCGACCCGGCATCCGAACTCGCGATGCTCGACTCCCGCGACCTGACCAGCCCGCTGGCCCGGATCGATGCGGTGGTCACCGGCGCCCAGCTGCGCGGAATGATGTCGGCCGCTCGCAGCGTCTACGCCTCAGGGGCGGTCAAGGAGTATGCGGTGGCCGTGGTGCGCGCCACCCGTGAGGACCGCGACCTGCGCTTGGGCGCGAGTCCACGGGCGACGCTGCAGCTCATCAGGGCCGCGAAGGCCCAGGCGGCGTTGCACGGCCGGGAATACGTGCTGCCAGACGACATCGATTCGCTCGCCGTCGCTGTGCTCGGCCACCGACTGGTTCCCACCAGCCGGGCGCTGGGTCACCGGTCCCAGGACAGCGCCATGCTCATCGAGGAGACCGTCAGACGGATCCTCGCCGCCACGCCGGTGCCGACGGGATCCCAGGGCCGGCTGTAGCGGCCGGCACCGAGTGCAGTCATCATGGGAACGTAAACGCAGGTGGACGTGACGCAGATGAGCATGACACGAAGCATGACCAGAACCGGCCCGACCGCACCGAGCCGCCGGGCCCGGCGGCTGGTGCGCCCCACACTGCGCGGGGCCGCCTTCCTGGGGGTCGGGGCGGTGCTGTTCGTGCTCGCCTGGACCTACGACGAACGGGACCTCCTGTTCGTGGCCGGGCTGTTGCTGCTGGTGCCCACGGCAGCACTCGGGTTCGTCCTGGTGCATCCCCTCCGCATGGCGGTCAGCCGCAGCTTCAGGCCCGGCACCGTGCCAGCGGGCCTCAGCGCCACCGTGACGATCCAGATCCAGAACCTGGCCCCGGCGCCCCTCCTCGGGCTGCGCTGGCGTGACACGGCGGCCAGGGGAGTCGCGGTGCCGCCGAGTCAGCCGTTGCGGGGCCTCGCTCCGGCCCGGGTGCGGCGACCGGGAGCCGCGGACACCGCGGTGGTCAGCTACCAGGTGCGACCGCCGCGCCGCGGCGTCTACCCGATCGGCCCGCTCATGGTCGGCCGCACCGACCCGTTCGGTCTCGCCTACAGCGAGTGGCCCGTCGGGGCTCCGCACGACCTGACCGTGACGCCCGCCGTCACGCCACTGCCGGGCAACGGAGTGTCGATCACCCGCGGCGAGGGGTCCCGCCACGAGCGGCTCAGGCATCTCAACAACGACTCCGACGAGCTCATCGCCAGGGAATACCGGCCGGGGGACCCGATGCGCAGGGTCAATTGGCCCGCGACCGCCCGGCACGGCGAGATCATGGTGCGGCAGGAGGAACAGCGCAGCCACCCCGAAGCACGCATCATCCTGGACACCACCCGCGGCGGACGCGGAACCGGCCCCGGGCACGACGCCGAATTCGAACTGGCCATCGAACTGGCGGCGTCCATCGCGGTGCACCTGCTCGACGGCGGCTTCCGGCTCGACGTCGTGGAGCTCGGACCGTGCCAGCTTCTGCCTGCCCGGTCCCGGCCGGGAGATGCCCGGGTCCCGCATGACCCCGACGACGGGCGTCGCGGCGGACTGCGCGGAGACGACCCGGTCTCCTTCACCGGTCCGGAGGGAACGCTCGCGCTGATCGACGCGCTGGCCAACGTGGTCCAATCCGATCGTGTTGTGCACGGCAGAGACGACGGAAGCAACCCCGGCTCACGACAGGCCGCAGCGCTCGGCCGGCAGATTCCGGCCTTCGCCGTGCTCGTCGACATCGGCACCGCGGACACGAACGACCTGGTCGCCCTGCGGGGTCTCTGCCAGCCCGCCGTCGCGTTCGTCTTCGACACGATGAGCGGCCCGGCCATCGAACGCCTGAGCGAAGCCGGCTGGCAATGCGTGCCGCTGACCGCCATGACGCCGGTGGACGCGGCGTGGGCGCAGGCCGGCCAGGACCGGGCGGAGACGCGGTGACCAGGACCGAAGTGACCGGCACCGACCGTGCCGGCACCGACCGCGCCGGCACCGACCGCGCCGCGGCTGGGCGGCCCGGGCCCGGGCCCGCTCGGGGCGGGTCCGCTGGTCGCGGGCCGGGCCGGACCGGGGCATCCCGCCGGCCCCCGGTGGTGCGCTGGCCGCTGACCCTGGCCGTGCTCGGCCTGCTGATGACCGGATGCACCGCCCTGGGCGCGGTGCTGGCCGGGTCGGCCTGGTGGTTGGTGCTGCTGATCGTGGCGAGCGTCGTCCTGGCCGGCGCCGCCGGGCTGCGTCGGGCCGGCGTCCCCCCGGCGATCGTGCCGCTGTTGTCCACCGGTGTGCTCGTGGTGGTGCTCACGCTGTTCTTCGGCGGCGGCACCGGCTTGCTCTGGCTGGTTCCCACCGGTGACACCCTCGCCCGCTTCACCGAGCTGGCCACGGCCGGAGTCCGGTCCATCCAGGTGCAGGGCACGCCCGCGGAGGTGCTGGACGGCATCCTGTTCCTCCTCGCAAGCGGGGTGGGCCTGTTGGCGATCCTGATGGACCTCCTGGCGATCGGGCTGCGACGGCCCGCGCTGGCCGGGATTCCGGCGCTGGTGCCCCTCGCGGTGCCGGGCTTCGTGGTCTCCACAGGGGCGGACTGGATCACGCTCGCCGCAACAGCCACCGCCTACCTGCTCCTGCTCCGCATCGACGTGCACCTGCGTGGCCTGCAGGTCAACCGCCAGGCCGGCGGACGCGGACCGGGAATCACCGGCACGGCGGGCGCAGTGCGTGGCGCCATCGCCATCGGCGCCATCGGCATCGTCGGCTCCCTGGTCTTCAGCTTCTCCGCGCCGGTGATCTCCGGCGGAGCCTTCGGCTCCCGGCCCAACAGCGCGCTCTTCAGTCGAGGGGTCAGCCCGATGATCGACCTCGGCCAGGACCTGCGCCGGCCCCAGGCCGGGCCGGCCCTGCACTACCGCACGACGGCAACGGACAAGCCGTACCTCGCCATACTCACCCTCGATGACATCAAGGGCACCAGCTGGCTCCCCAGGCCCAGCGAGGTCGACGAGGACCTGACCGTGGATTCGATCGCGACTCCGCCCGGCCTGTCCGAGCAGGTGGACCGTACCCAGGTCAGCACGATCGTCACCATCGACGGGGTTGACACCGACAAACTGCCGGTGCCGGTGCCTGCCACGGGTGTCGACGGCCTCACCGGGAGCTGGTACTGGAACGACGACACCCGGGCCATCTCAACCACAGACAGCACGACATTCGGCCAGCGCTATTCGGTGACCTCCCTCGAACTCCAGCCCACCAGGGAACAGCTCCGCGAGGCCGGTGGCCGGTATCCGGTGTCGATCGAGCCGAGCCTGTTCCTGCCGATGGGCACGCCCGTCAGCATCGGCGACACAGCGCGCGCGGTCAGCGAGGGCACCGATTCGACCTATGACGCCGCGGTGGCGATTCAGGACTACCTCCGCGGGAACGACTTCGCCTACGACACCGAGGCTCCGGTGGAGGACGGCTACGACGGCGGGGGAGCGGATGTCATCGCCACCTTCCTCGATGTGAAGCGCGGGTACTGTGTGCACTTCGCTTCGGCGATGGCCTTGATGTCCCGGAGCCTGGGCATACCGGCCAGGGTCACGCTGGGCTATCTCCCCGGCACCCGCACGACAACGGTCATCAACGGGCTGAACCGCTACGACGTGGACACCGACGACCTGCATGCCTGGCCGGAGCTGTACTTCGTCGGGGTCGGCTGGGTGCCGTTCGAACCGACCCCGGGCCGGGGATCCGTTCCGGAATACGCTCAGCCGGAGAGCACCACGGCGTCCGGAGCGCCGTCCGCCGGCGAAGCGCCGTCGGTGGTGCCGCGGGCCAATGACAACCCCGGACTCGAGAACGGACCTCTGGACAGCATGGCGGCGAGAGAGGACGAGCTGCCGGACACCCTGGCCCGGATCGGGCTGGTCGCGGGGTTCGTCCTGATTCTCCTGCTCACCCCCGGCGCACTGCGGCTGGCCCGCCGGCGGCGACGGCGCCGGCTTCTGGCGGCGAACCGGGCCGGGGCGGTGCTGGCCTGGCGCGAGCTGGCCGACACCGCGGTGGACCAGGGGCTGACCGTGTACGACACCCTCACCGCACGGGAACTGGCCGACAGCATCCGAGCCAGAGTCGCGGTGGCTGGTTCGGCCGAGGCGCGGGAGGCGCTCGATCGTCTGTTGGTGGCCACCGAGCAAGCGCACTACGCCCGCCGGCAGGGTCCGGCGGCAAACCAGGGCGCCGCGCTCCTGGACGATCTTGATCTTCTTCTGGCCGCCCTGCGCCAGAGCTCGGGGATGGCCCAGCGGGCCAGGGCCCTGGTCCTCCCGGCGTCTCTCACGTCGACGGCGTTACGCCGAATGGGCCTGGCCGCCGACCCGGCGGGATGACCGGCAGGGGACGACACACCGGCGCGGACCGACCACCCCCATTCGACGCGTAGAATTTTCCCTTGTGAATAAGTTCAAGAAGACCCCGTACAAGGTCGACGTCCGCGACGTCATCAACCGCCCGGGAACGATGTATGAGCGCAACATCGACATCGTTGTACCCAACGACCTCGGTGAAGCGCTCGTTGCCGTGAAAGCCGGCTCAACGCTCGAGGCCGATCTGCGCCTGGAATGCATCCACGAGGGCATCCTGGTGACCGCGGATGTGACCGGAAAAGCCGCCGGAGAGTGCGGAAGATGCCTGATTGACATCGAATTGCCTGTCCGAGTTCATTTTGTGGAGCTTTTCGCGTACGATCTAGACGAAGCTTATGAGTGTGCGGTTCAAGATGACCACGTGGATCTTGAACCACTAATCAGGGATGCAGTGGTGTTGTCACTGCCGTTCCAGCCGGTTTGCCGGCGGGATTGCCCAGGTCTCGACCCAGAGACCGGGGAACGGCGTGCCACTTCCCCTGAACTTGAACCGAGTGACGTGCAGGATCCCCGCTGGTCCGCACTATTGGAATTCCAAGCTTCCGAAAGCATCAGCACGGATGAAGACATCCATGCTGTACCGGATAGAGAAGAGAAGTAGTCATGGCAGTCCCGAAGCGCAAGCAATCACGCTCCAACACCCGCTCACGCCGTTCCTGCTGGAAGGCCGAAGCCCCCACCCTGGTGAAGACCATGGAAAACGGCAAGGTCGTCTACAGCCTCCCGCACCGCGCGAAGGT
>Ga0247803_1000644_pt1 | contig 18620 bp, 11 predicted proteins | sample UWRJL014104B1_FD_180928 | JGI IMG/M metagenome (GOLD analysis project Ga0247803, IMG submission 180928) | Plant litter microbial communities from Arlington Agricultural Research Station in Wisconsin, United States - UWRJ-L014-104B-1 | ecosystem: Environmental > Terrestrial > Plant litter >...
GAAGGCGTCCCGGGCGTTTCAATGGGAAAGGTTTCTTTTCCGGAATAAGTTTTTCGTACCGAAATAATCCGGGCATGGAATTAATTCCGGGTGACGTTTATAATTTAAATAAAATCCAAAGGGGATAATTAACCATCAAACAGTTTCTTTGCAAAAAGAATCATTACTGGCACATGTACGATATTACAATCATCGGGGGAGGAATTGTTGGCTTAGCCACCGCTTTGCGAATTAAAGAACAAAAACCTTCGTTAAAAATTCTCTTACTTGAAAAGGAGAATGCCGTTGCAAAGCACCAGACGGGGCATAACAGCGGCGTTATTCATTCAGGATTATATTATAAACCAGGAAGTTTAAAAGCCACAAATTGCATACGCGGTTATCAAATGCTTCTTGATTTCTGCAATCGTGAAAATGTTCCCTATGATTTGTGCGGTAAGATTGTAGTCGCAACCAACGAGGAACAAAGACCGCTGCTTCGTAACCTTTTTGAAAGAGGAATTCAAAATGGTTTACTGGAAAACAAAATGATTTCCGCAGCTGAAATAAAGCAAATCGAACCGCACGTAAATGGTCTGGAAGGTATCTGGGTGCCTTATACAGGTATTATTGACTATAAAACCGTATCCGAAAAATATGCTGAATGTTTTCAAAAACTAGGCGGAGAAATCCGTTTTGGCGAAAAGGTTACAGATATCAAAAACCGAAATACGCATTCAGAGGTCATTTCTGAATCGGGCAGATTATTTGAAACAAAACTTGTTGTGAACTGTGCCGGACTCTACTCCGACAAAGTTGCGCAACTTACACAGCCTGAAAACATTAAAGTGCGGATCATTCCCTTTCGGGGAGAGTATTACAAAATTCGTCCTGAAAAACATCATTTGGTCAAAAACCTTATCTATCCTGTTCCTGATCCTAATTTCCCTTTTCTTGGCGTACATTTTACCCGTATGATCGAAGGAGGTGTGGAAGCCGGGCCAAACGCTGTTTTTGCGTTTAAAAGAGAAGGTTATAAAAAAACAGATATCAATGTTCCGGAATTACTGGAAGCACTTGCATGGCCTGGTTTCAGGAAAGTAGCTGCCAGGTACTGGAAAACCGGGATGGGCGAATATTATCGTTCTTTTTCAAAAGCCGCATTCACAAAAGCATTGCAGGAACTCATTCCTGAAATACAAAGCGATGACTTGATCCCGGGCGGATCTGGCGTGCGCGCACAGGCATGTGATTACGACGGCGGTTTGCTGGACGATTTTTCCATCATTGAAAACAAAGGAGCCATCAATGTTTGTAACGCCCCGTCTCCTGCGGCAACTTCCTCTCTTTCAATCGGACAAACGGTATCGGAAAGAGTTTTGGCAAGAATTTAGATGGCTGTCGGCGGTCGGCTCTCACTTAACAGAAATCCCCTGACTTTTTAGCTTGAATAAACTTTTAATAAAAAGTCCTTACTTCCGCGAGGGAGGTAAGGACTTTTTATTAAATATTATGTCATTTCAAAATATAGGGCTGATCGGAAACCCGAAGGCCGGTGGCTGACCGCCGCCGCCCTATCCTTGCTGATCCAACTCTTTTTGCAGTTTACTATTCTTCTTTCCGTAGCCAAAATAGATTGCCAAACCAATAGCAAGCCAGATAGCCAGACGATACCAGCTTTCAATCGGCAAAGAATACATCAGATAAAGACAAACCACTATTCCCATAATTGGCACGAAAGGAACCAAAGGAGTGCGGAATGAACGTTTCAGTTCAGGTCTTTTTACGCGCAACATCCATACGCCCACACAAACAAGGCAGAACGCAAATAAGGTACCGATACTTACCATGTGACCAAGATCGCTTACCGGAACCAATCCGGCGAAAATGCTTACAAAGCCCATGAAGAAAAGATTTGTTTTCCATGGCGTACTGAATTTAGGATGCACCTGGCTGAAAAATTTAGGCAGTAATCCATCTTTACTCATCGAATAAAACACACGGCTCTGGCCCAAAAGCATCACCAGCATTACAGAAGTATAACCGGCAAGGATGGCGATGATCAAAGCAGTCTGCAAGCTATCGTATCCAGTTTTGGCAAAAGCCGTAGCGGCCGGTTTGGCGTCGTTTGCAAATTCAGTGTATTTTACCAAACCTGTCATAACGTGCGCAAAAAGAACGTATAAAATCGTACAAACAACCAATGACCCAAGGATACCAATCGGCATGCCTTTTTGTGGGTTTTTAGCTTCCTGAGCAGCGGTCGAAACGGCGTCAAAACCAATGAATGCAAAGAATACAACAGCTGCTCCGGTAGCAATACCTGTCCAGCCGAAGTTTTCATAATTTCCTGTGTTTTCAGGAATGTAAGGAACGAAGTTATCCGGATTAATGTGGCTCCATCCCAGCGCGATAAATATAAGTACGACAGCCACCTTCAAAACAACAAGGAAGTTATTTAAAAAAGCAGAGCCTTCCGTACCTCTTATTAAAAGCAGAGAAAGCATACAAACGATAAAAATAGCAGGCAAATTTACGACTCCATTGTCGATGATGGTTCCATTGCTCAGCTTAACTACTTCGAAAGGAGAGCAAACCAGTTGAGTTGGAAGATGTATATCAAATTTACTTAAAAATTCAAGTAAGTAACGTGACCAGCTTACTGAAACCGTTGCGGCACCAAGCGCGTACTCAAGAACCAAATCCCAGCCGATAATCCAGGCCACAAACTCGCCCATCGTTGCGTAGGAATAGGTGTAAGCACTACCGGCAATTGGAATCATTGAAGCAAACTCGGCATAGCACAATCCTGCGAATCCGCAACCCAAAGCCGCCAGTATAAATGAAATGGTTACAGCAGGACCGGAATGTTCGGCTGCTGCTATTCCTGTCAACGAGAAAAGCCCGGCACCGATAATTGCACCAATTCCGAGAGCGACCAAACTAGCGGATCCCAATGACCTTTTAAGTTGGTTCTCCTCGCCTGTTGATTCTTTTAATAATTTTTCAATAGGTTTTTTAAGCCAAAGTTGATTTGCCATAAAGAGCTCTAAAATGTAATAGTTATATCATTATTCCTTAAAACTAAAATAAAATTTGTTAAGTATACGCAACGACAGAATAAAAAAGGGGAAAGTAAAGTACTTTCCCCTTTTTATCCTTAAAAATGTTACGCTTTGATCTTCTTGCCTGAGGCAGAAGGCAAATTGGTATCTGCCACAACCGGGATTGGTTGTTTTCTTTTATCGCGCTGAAGTATATCAACAACGATAGGTGCAGCTACAAAAAGTGAAGAATAGGTACCTACAATTACACCAAGAAGCATACAGAAAGTAAACCCGCGCAATACTTCTCCACCAAAAATCATCAGTACAAGCAGTACCAGCATTACAGAGATACCAGTAACAGCAGTACGGCTAAGTGTGCTGTTCAAAGCGTTGTTGATAACAGTTGGCAAACTTTCGCCTCTCGCCTTGTCATCTGCCAGATAATCACGAATACGGTCAAAAATTACAACGGTATCATTCATTGAATAACCGATCATCGTAAGAATAGCTCCGATAAATGCCTGGTCGATATCAAGGGAAATGTATGGTATCCAGCCATTAAACAATGAGTAGACTGCAAGAATAATAATTACATCGTGCCCCAGTGATACTACAGCAGCGTAACTAAATGCAAGACGTTTGAAACGGATAAAGATATACGTAAAGTTGGCAACAAGTGCCAGTATAATCGCATAAACCGCTGATATCATGGTATCATAAGCAATTGTTGGCCCAATTTTGGATGAGCTTACAATCTTACCAGGATTATCTTTCATTTTAGATACGCCTTCCATAATCTTCGTATCTGCTTTTTGATCCGCTTCCGGAGTTGTGGCCTCAACCAGATAATCGGTTGTAATTTTCACTTGTGAAGCTCCGCCATACGTTTTGATTTCCGGGCTCTCTCCAAGTGCTGCTTTCATTACTCCACGTAACTCATCTGTCTCAACATCCTTGTCAAAACGAACCACATAAGAGCGACCGCCTTTGAAGTCAATTCCAAGTCCGAAGCCTTTGAAAATAAATGATCCTACCCCAATCACCATAATGATTGTAGAGACGATATAAAAAGTACGTCGTTGCGATACAAAGTCAAATGAATTGTCCTTAAACCAGTTTTTGGTCAGTCCGGAATAGAAAGCAAATGTTCTGCCTTTTTTGATCTGGGATTCAAGTAACAAACGGGTGATAAAAATAGCTGTAAACAGCGAAGTGATCAAACCGATAATCAGTGTGGTTGCAAAACCTTTAACCAAACCTGTACCAAAAATATAAAGGATGATACCGGTTAAAAGTGTTGTTACGTTCGAGTCAATAATGGCCGTTAACGAATGTTTAAAACCATCGGTCACAGCCTGGCGGAATGGTTTCCCTTCCTCAATTTCTATTTTAATGCCTTCATAAATCAGTACGTTCGCATCCACCGCCATACCGATTGTCAACACAATACCTGCAATACCGGAAAGTGTTAAGACCGCTCCGATAGAAGCCATGATACCCAGTAGCAAGAAAAGGTTGATTAAAAGCGCCACGTCCGCTATCCATCCGGCTTTGCTGTAATAAGCGAACATAAATACCAAAACGATCACCAAACCAACCAGAGAAGACACAACACCATCGCGGATTGCTTCTGCTCCCAAAGTTGATCCTACCACTGCTTCTTCCACAATGCTTGTTGGCGCTGGTAATTTACCCGCTTTCAATACATTGGACATATCTTTTGTTTCTTCGACAGTGAAATTACCTGTGATGCTTGAGTTACCATTTGGAATTTCACCTTGTACCGTAGGCGCCGTATAAACCAGATTATCGATAATGATGGCAACAGGACGGCCAATGCTTTTTGCAGTTAAAGTGCGCCATTTACGGGCACCTTCACCATTCATACGCATTGTCACCTCCGGTTTACCACGTTCATCATAATCGTGGTTGGCATCAACAATTACATCGCCTTCCATTGCAGCCTGTCCATTTGCCTTTTTAATAAAATACAAAGGCAGGATTAATTGATTATTAGCACCTTCGGATCCTTTACGGTCCCACATGAATACTAAGTCAGCAGGAAAAAAAGACCTCACCTCCGGGTTACGCAAAATTTCACCCGCACGCGCCGTGTCTTTCATATAAACACCCAGACCTTGTGGCATGGGAACGAAAAGGTTTGTCAACGCTGCACTTTGTGCCGCCAAAGCAGATGAATCCGTTTTAGTAGAATCTGCACTTTTTTCTGCAAGCTGAGCAGCAAGTCCGCCTAAGCCTGTTTTAGTTGTATCCGTTTTAGCAGTCGCAGCAGGTTTAGCCAATGCCTTTTTTGCAGCCTCTTCTCTTGAAAGGTATTTTCCAAGCTGGTCAAGACCGGATGCTAATTCGTTTGTAAGATAAACCTCAGAGAATTCCAGCTTCGCCGCACCAGAAAGCAAACGACGTACACGTTCAGGGTTATCAACACCCGGAAGTTCAACAAGAATCTGGTTTTTACCTGGCAAACGCTGAATATTTGGATTGGTTACACCAAATTTATCAATACGTGCCTGAGTGATCTGAAACGCTCTTTCGATAGATCCATCCACCTCAGTATTTAGCATTTTGATCACATCTCCATCGGAAGAAGTGCTGTTTATTTTGCCTCTGTTTGCGCTGTTTGCGAAAACCGTCGCCAAACTGGTATTTGGTGCAGCTTCTTTATAAGCTTTTACAAAAAGGTTGATAAAAGAGCTGTTACTTGCTTTCTTATCCTCGTTTGCTTTTTTCAGAGCCTGTTGAAAAGCGGCGCTGCGTGCATTTCCACCCGCCATTCCTTTAAGAATGTCCACTGGCGAAACTTCAAGGACAACGTGCATACCACCTTGAAGGTCAAGTCCAAGGCTAAGTTCACGTTCCATTACTTCCTGCAAAGTCTGCCCCAGGTATACCTCTTCTCTCCAAAGAGAATCGATGTAATGCTGCTTTTTTGAGATATCAATTTTTCCGTCCGCAGTAGTTGCGTAGGCTTCGGCCTTTCCCTTTATATTACGTGAGACGAACGTAAAAGAAAGGTAGTAAACACTGATAAGAGCAAGCACAATGGTTAGCCCTATAATTCCATTTTTATTGGTCATTGGTATTCGTAAAAATTAGGTGATACTATCTTAATTTAATTGATTGGATATGAGCATACATTACTCATACAGCGTAGAACAGACCACATTTTAAACTATAATTCTAATGACCCAAGTCACAATCATAGTTTAATAAATCTGTAATGACAGTCCGGAGTTATTTACGGAGCGTTGGTGACTATATAGGAACCAAAAATCCTGACAAAGCAGGAAAACAAATAAACAGGAGCCTTGAAAGCGACTTCAAAAACGGCCTCTTGGGGAATAAAACTCCAGATCTGTTGTGGCAGAAAATAAAAATACTGGGAGAAATCAAATGAAATCGCCGGTGTAATAACGGCGTCCAGAGAAAGAGAACTTACAGCCGCCTGGTCTCCTTCTGGTAGGTTCGAATGTGTTTTTTTGCTAACATCATTCAATAATTTTTTACTAAAAGAAATTCGCTCAGCCTTATCCTGATCAACCGACCACGACTTCACTCCGGCCACCATTAAGAGCATGGTCGCCATCAGCAAGGTAATCGTCTGATTGATAATTCTTTTTGTCTGCACGATAGAAAAAATCTTTCTTTTAAACCGCAAATTTTAATGTAAAATATTACAATCCCAAATATCTGACACCGAATTTGTAATAAAGTCGGTTTATCAAATACGGTATTTCGCTTCTAAAACCAAAAAAAAACACTGTCACAGAACGTAATGTCACTTTTTGATTTGGCAAAATGATTTACCTCAGCAGCTGCACCCATCCTTTAATAGTAGCTGGTTTGGCATTTTTTTGTGACGATTCGAAGTAGATCGTCACTTCGTAATAGTATTGGCCGGCAGCCAGATCTTTGCCCGCTTTGGTCTTGCCGTTCCAGGCAATGTTCACATCTTTTGTATCAAAAACCTGTGCCCCCCACCGGTTAAAAGCCTTGAATTCCAGCGACTGCACAAAAGCAGGACAGTCAAAGGGCTGGAAGTTGTCGTTTTTGCCATCGCCGTTGGGTGTGAAAACATTGGGAAGCACATACATCGGGCAGTTGTCCTTGCAGACTGTGTTGCTCGGTGCGCTTTCGGTCCCGAATCCGTTCACTGCCGTCACATAATAGCAACCCGCAAAGGAAGTCAGCCCGTTGTGTGCAAAGGAAGTCGAAAGCGGGATCGGAGGGGCAGTCACCGTTCCCACCAATGCCGGTTTGTCGCCTTCAAAACGTGCATAATAAATTTTGTAGGCCGACAGATTCTGGTCGCAGGGCTGGGCCGGATAAGTCCAGCTCAGGTTGTTGGTAAAGCTCACCTGGTCGCAATATACCTCTGGTGTCAGTGCCAGCGCCGCACAGTCCAGTGCATCGATCGACAGCACCGGCGGGCATGGTTTGGTCGTGTCCGAAGCCGCCACACAGATGATCTGTGAAAAATTCAGCAGCACATCCGGTTTGATCTGGCTGTTGTTGTACGAACCTACTGTTTCCACTTTGTAGCAATAGGTCTCCGTTCTCGAGATCGTCACATTGATCACGCCGTCTGCTGCATATTTATCTGTTCCATCGTCCACATAAGTAAATGGCTGGCTGCCCTGTGCCCTCACATCGTCAATGCGGTTGAAAGTACCCGGCCTGGCCTTGTCCTCACGGTACACCCGGTGGATGGTGCCGTTGTTGCTCCATGGCACGATCGCAGACCAGTTCAGCCGGATCCTTGTCGGGTCGGCAGCGCCCTGTTCGAGCCGCACACTGCTGGCAGCTTCGGTCACATCCTGCTGCACGAGTGTGCCACCCTGGGTATAATAATATTCGATCTGGTAACGGTAGGCATTGGCCACCGTGTTCAGCCCTGTGTTCACATACAAAGTATCGACCACATTGGGGTCCAGATTGGTATTGATCCGGGTCACTTCCGTAAATGCCGTTCCGTTCTGGCCCGTTGCCCGCATCAGGCGGTACTGGGCTGGAAGGCCTGTCAGCGCCTGCGGGCGGGTCCATCTCACAGTGATCTGCCCTCTGGTCGCATGGGTCGAATCCACGGTCACATGGGTGATTACCGGCATGATCATCGGCAGTTTTAAGCAGAACTCATCCGAAGCAACACTTTCGCCGCCGCCTACCAGGCTGCCCGGTTCGTTGATATTGGCACCCGGACGAGGGAATTCCACCACCAGCCGGTAACTGTATGAAACACCTGGTTTCAGGCCGGCCCCGTTGTTATTGTCCAGATAAGTGGTCTGACCGACTGCCACGCGGCTTACTTCGGTGTAGCCCGAGCCGGCCGGGATTCCCGTGATACAAACGTCTTCGGGAATCGTTTTACAGCCTTCGCTGCGGTAAATGACGATCTGTGCCCCTGCGATCTGGCATTTGTAGGCATCCCATGTCAGCCTGTAAGCCACGCCTGCGGGGTCTGTGGCGGCCACAGCGCGCAGGTTGACAGGTTTGGGCCCGTAGACACGGATATTCAGAGTCGTGATATCGGCCAGTTTGCGGAACAGTCCCGGATTGGGAACAGACGGCCCTGCGGCATCTTCGACTTTGAAAAGCACATCATAAGGTTCCAGCCGGATGTGGTTACAGCCCGTTTGCCAGGTCAGCTGACCGGTTACCCTGCCGACTGCATTTTGCTGAGCGACAGTAAACCTGGCCAGGGCCGGTGAGATCAGCGTGCTTTCGTAAATACCGCCATTGGAAGTCAGATTCAGCCTGTCGCCGTTCTTATCTGTCGCCACCACCTGCTGGTTGATCAGCGTTCCGGCTTCCACACAAATATCCTGCAAAGGCGTCAGCAATGGGCGGTCGTTGCGCGCATCGTCGACAATAATCTGCATGTCCCTGACTATCCTGCCAATCAGCACCCCATCACGCCATTCTTCCACAATGAACGCGACATTGTAATAACCCTTGACCATCGGCGCATCCCAGGTCAGGTCACCCGTAATGGAATTTATACCAAAAGTGGCGGGGCTGGCTCCTGCCTCAGTATTGCCTGGAGCGCCAATTTGATTGGGATCAACATATTGAAGATTGATACCGGCTCCGTTTACACCGGATCTCTGAGGAATAAATAATTTGTATGATAAACTGTCTCCATCCGCATCAAAAGCACCCGGATTGTGGATATAACGCTGTCCGACAGCAGCCAGATCAATCGGTGCATTCAAAAGAACAGGCGTTTGATTCAAACCAAAATTGGCATTGATCTCGAGTATCGTGCTTACGTAAAAGTTCAGATTTTGTGTAGGAGGAGGACCAATATTCAGTACGTTGTTGTTACGGTTGTCTTCTTCGAATGAAATACGGAACTGGCCTGCAGAAGGAAAAGTAAACCGGGTGATATAAATGTTCATCGTGGTCCCATTACCAATGTTAACTATCGGTAAAATGCGCGGCGCATTAAGAACAGTCGGCTGGCCGGTGGAGGTGACATTACCAATTGTAAACGTCACGTCATTTTGTGCGTCAGCTGCACCAGGCCCGTTTACAATATCGAAATAGGCGGTCAGCCTGATTTCGTAAGTCAAAGCACTTGCTGAGGCCCCGCTTATTCGCCTTGCTGTAATTTCACCGGCACGAATGTGGGTTGCGTTTGCCTTTTGGCTGACAAACAGTAACACAAAAGAGAAAGATAATAACAGATATTGTAATATTGAGCGCATATTTAAAGAGAATCTACTATTTGGATAGAGCTTGAACCGGACATAAAATGGCTTCTTTTACTTTCCAGCTGCAACACCATGAACATAAAACAAACCGATGGCAATGAAGCATCTTATTACTTTAATTGAACGAAATTATAGCTAAAAATGTGTGTTTCCATTATTAATATGATCGAGTTTATTGTTTTAATTAATATTCGACAGTTTTTTAACCTAATTATAATTAAAAATAATCCTAAATGACATTATAATTCAACATTTTAAATTTGACCTGAGCGCTAAAACGCATATCTGAACACCAATACGCAAGAAAACCTGCCCCTGTTGAGCTGAGTTTGAAGAGTATGATCTGCACCTGTCTTATCTTTGTCGTCACAAAATTCAAATTATTAAAAGATATGTCAAGACAAAATATCCTTTCCGGCTCGCCCTGGGAAGACAAGATGGGTTACTGCCGCGCTGTGCGTATTGGAAATATCATTGAGATAGCCGGAACGGTCGCTATTGTAGATGGCGAAATTGTGAAGGCAGATGACGCTTTTGCTCAAACAAACAACATCATCGAAAGAATTTCAAAAGTATTGCAAGAGGCAGGTGCAAGCTTGAATGATGTGATCAGGACCAGGATTTTTACGACAAACATGTTGAATTTTGATGACATCGCGCGTGCTCATGGGACTCATTTCAGGGACATAAAGCCGACTACCGGCATATATGAGATCAGCGGATTGGTATCGCCTGATTATCTTGTAGAAATTGAATTTACTGCTGTCGTTCAATAATCAGCATTAATTTAGAAAGGAATCGCCGAGGGATTTGCGTCAAACGGAATGTCTTCGGATGCATTATCTGTTATTAATCAGTCAAAAACAGTTTTTGTTTTGAATTTCCTCGTAAATTTGCGGCTCTTTTACGATTCAGCTCTGAAAGAAAATTATTTATAATAATTCATTTAATCTTAATGCAAGAATGAAAATCGCAGTAGTAGGCGCTACCGGTTTGGTGGGCGGCGAAATCCTCAAAGTGCTCGAAGAGCGTAATTTCCCCGTAACGGAATTATTGGCCGTTGCATCTGAAAGATCTGTTGGTAAGGAAGTTACTTTCAAGGGTAAACAGATAAAGGTGATCGGATTTGAGGACGCCATTGCAGCCAAACCTGAGATTGCCATATTTTCTGCCGGCGGTGGTACTTCGCTGGAACTGGCTCCAAGGTTTGCAGAAGCCGGCATTACGGTTATCGACAACTCGTCGGCCTGGCGGATGGACCCTACCAAAAAACTGGTAGTTCCTGAAATTAATGCCAAAACGTTGACGAAAGAAGACAAAATCATTGCAAATCCAAATTGCTCAACCATTCAAATGGTCGTTGTTTTGAATCCTTTGCATGAAAAATATAAAATTAAGCGCGTTGTAGTTTCTACCTACCAGTCAGTTACCGGTACAGGCAAGGCTGCGGTAGATCAGTTGTTCTCTGAAAGAGCCGGAGATCATAGCAAAGGCAAGGTTTATCCACACCAGATTGACCTCAACGTATTGCCGCACATTGATTCATTTCTTGACAATGGTTATACCAAAGAAGAGATGAAAATGACCAACGAAACGAAGAAAATTATGGGCGACGACAGCATTGCTGTAACAGCCACTACGGTTCGTATTCCAACGATAGGAGGTCACTCTGAGGCAGTTAATGTTGAGTTTGAAAATGAATTTGATCTGGACGAAGTAAGAAAGATTTTGAGTGAAGCAGAAGGAATTATTTTGCAGGATGATCCGAAGAATTACCTTTATCCAATGCCCTTGACAGCGCATGGGAAAGACGAAACTTTTGTGGGTCGTATCCGTCGTGATGAATCTCAGCCTAAAACTTTAAACCTTTGGATCGTAGCGGATAATCTTCGTAAAGGAGCCGCAACAAATACAGTTCAAATCGCGGAGTTTCTGATGAAACATGATTTGGTCGGTGTTGCGCAGGAAGCTTAAGAAAAAATTGAATATTATTTAAAAAATAACCAAAAAGGAGCTTCATTTCTGAAAGCTCCTTTTTGGTTTGAAATGGCCAATTTTTGTCTCCTGATCTGTCCTCCCTTTCCTCCCGATTTTATCTGTCTACTTCTCCCATCACCACATCAATCGACCCGATAATAGCCACCAGATCTGCCAGTAATGCGCCTTTTGACAGTTCTCCAATGACTGAAAGATTATTAAAAGAACAAGCTCTTGCTTTGCATCGTACCGGAATGTCCGATCGTCCGTCTGCTCTGAAAAAGAAGCCAAGCTCGCCTTTTGGATTTTCGGCACGCACGTAGAAGTCCATTGCTTTTGGGCGGATTTTTTTTGGTACAATTGCCTGAGGATCAAAATCACGGGTTCGTTTGTGATCACCTGTGAGCATGATCAGGGATTGTTCAATGATTTTTATAGACTCCCAGCATTCCGCAACTCTTACCCAGGTTCTGTCCCAACAATCACCGACAGCACCCATTTTCCCTTCTCCGATGGGAATATCAAAATCAATTTCCGGATAGACCGAATATCCGTCAACACGTCTCAAATCATATCTTAATCCTGATGCACGTAACATAGGTCCGGTACAGCCATAATTAATGGCAACCGGCAACGGAAGCACACCAACGTTGGCAGTTCGCTCAACGAATATCTTGTTGTCCACAACCAGCTGTTGCAATTCTACCAGTTTTGGTTTCAGGTATTTTATGAATTCCAGACAGCGTTCCTCAAATCCAACGGGTAAATCGTAAAAAAGGCCACCGATCCAGATGTAATTGTAAAGCATCCGCGCGCCGCAGGTCCATTCCAGCAACCTTAGAATCTGTTCCCTGTCGCGCATCATCCACAAAAACGGGGTATAAGCGCCAATATCTAGTGCGTAAGTACCCAGGGCCACAAAGTGAGAGGCCAGACGGTTTAATTCGGCAACCACAACCCTGATGTATTCCACACGTTTTGGAATGTCATTTTCGATTCCCAGCATACGCTCAACGCCCATCACATATGCATGCTCCGAATTCATTGCGGCAACGTAGTCCATGCGGTCCACATACGGAATGATCTGATTAAAAGGCAACGCTTCGGCGTGTTTTTCAAAACAGCGGTGCAGGTATCCAAGATGCGGAATTACATCCAGAACCACTTCTCCATCCGTAACCACTTCCAATCGTAAAACACCGTGAGTAGAAGGATGTTGCGGTCCCATATTCAACACCATTTCTTCTGTACGAAGATTTTCGGAGTTGTATTTTGTTGGAGCAGAAACCTTTAAATATTCCTTTTTATACTCGTATTGAATGGCGTTACTCATCTTCTTTGACTAAAAATGTAAAATTTTAGAATCGTACCAGTTTCTGGTCCTGAACTTCCACTTTTAACGGTCCAATCGGTCGGCCTTCATTGTGTAACCGATCCACAGCAGTAATGTAATATACATATCTGTTGCCTGGTTTTGCGCTATTGTCCACAAACTGTTCGCCCTCATAACACATCCCGATAATGCGCCTTGGATCGTAAGCGGTCGGTTTTTCATCCGGGGCAAAGCGATAAATCACGTAGTACCATGCTTTGTCACCATCAGATGCAGGATCCGGTTTTTCCCAGAAAAGTTCAAGTCCATCGTTCAGTAAAGTCGCTTTCAGACTTTTTGGAGAAAGAGGCGGAGTGCGGTCTTTCCAGGGCATCGTAGGCACCAATGCAGGGTATCGGAAAAGATCTTTTCGCAAAGAATCTACGAAGCCCAGACTGTTGTTACGCAGCGAACGGGAACTGAAAAATATAGCTCCGTCACTTTCACTTTCACGAAAATATCTGATTTGATTGGGAATTTCGGCTGCATTGGCCCAATTGGTGTCCCGCTCTTTATAACCCACTCTATATGCCCCTATACCCACATAAAAATGGCGACCATAGCAGTTTTCAGTCCACCAGTCCACAAGATTTTTGTAAGGCACCCTTCCAAATCCCGAAGAAAAATATACCTGAGGAGCAATGTAGTCGATCCATCCTTCTTTAATCCATTTCCTGCTGTCAGCAAAAAGATCATCATAGGAGGCAAGGGCGCCATACGTCTTGGATCCTTCCGGATCAGTTCCCTTATTGCGCCAAACGCCGCAGGGACTTATCCCGAATTTAAGTCTGGGATTTACTTCATTTAATGCTTCATGAATCTGTTTTACGAGTAAATCTATGTTGTTTCTTCTCCAGTCGGCCTTACTTGCAAATCCCTGACCGTATTTACGGTAACTTTCTTCATCATGGATGACCTGGCCTGCAACAGCATAAGGATAGAAATAGTCATCAAAATGAATTCCATCCACGTCATAATTCTTGGCAACATTTACAGTAATATCTGTAATAAAATTTCTTACTTCTGGTATCCCAAAGTCAAAAAGTTTGTAACCGTCATAGCTAAGAATCCATTCCGGGTGTGTGCGGCTTACGTTTTCTGATGAAACACTAGTTGAAGATTTATGAACCAAACGGTTAAGATTCAGCCAGGCATGAAATTCCAGTCCACGCTTGTGTGCCTCTTTGATCATAAAGTCCATTGGATCCCATAATGGAAATGGTTGTCGGCCTTGTTTTCCGGTCAGCCATTCCGACCAGGGTTCCGGGCTTTTTGCATAAAAAGCATCACCGGCCGCTCTTACCTGAACGAACACAGCATTCATTCCCACTTTTTTATGGAAATCCAGAAGAGACGAAAATTCTTCACGCTGCAACTGCGGTTCAAGATTTTTGCTGCTGGGCCAGTCAATATTATCTACGGTCGCTATCCACACTGCCCTGAATTCTCTTTTTGGCGGGAGTGCATTTTCAATGTCATTGCTTTGAGCCACACAGCTTTGCAGCAAAAAACCGTCCATGAAAAATAGAAGCGCAATAAATTTAAATTTTCCCACTATAAAAGTATGCAAATGTTAATCCAACCAAAGTAACGTAATTTGGAACAAAGTTAGCCGAGAACTGCTTTAAATTCATAGGGCTGTTGGTGGATTTAACTATTCGGTGTAATAGTTTGATAAAAGTTTCATTCTTAACTTAGTTATATTTTTCCATTTTTGATTTGACACTGAATAATAAAAACCTGAATAATCATAGGTCAAATAATTGTTATTGTGAATAATTTTTCTGGATATTTATTGTGTAATTACAAGGTTTTTTTGTGTCATAACCTAACTTGCTGCCCTCGTACATGAATCGCTATAACGTTTAAACCTGTATCCCATATTGGAACCATTTGTCAAAACCACGAAGAAAAACGTCCTTTTTGAAATCGCATGGGAAGTTTGTAATCAAGTTGGAGGAATTTATACTGTAATCAGAACAAAAGTGCCAGCGATGGTAGAAAAGTGGGAAGAGAACTACTTTTTATTAGGACCTTATTTTGAGAAAAAAGCGTCGTCGGAATTTGAAGAAATTACTGACATGGACGATTCGCCGGCAGGCCGAACGGTCAAACGGATGCGGGAAATGGGATACATAGTCCACTATGGATACTGGCTCGTTACAGGCAAGCCCCGGGTTGTGCTGTTTGATCTGGATAGTATTAGTAAAGAACTTGATATCATTAAATTCAACCTTTGGGAAAGAAACCGTATCTCTACAATTAATGTCGAACCTCTTGTAAACCAGACACTATGCTTTGGTGAGATGGTCAGGTTATTTTTAAAAGAATATGCGGAAGACAATGCCAAAAGGGAAGAAATCTTCGCACAGTTTCACGAATGGATGGCTAGTAGCGGGCTGCCGGACCTGAAACGTGAAAACGTAAAAATTGCGACAACTTTCACCACGCATGCCACCATGCTGGGCCGTTATCTGGCGCAAAATGTGACAGGATTTTACAGCAAACTTCCGTTTTTTGATTGGGAGCAGGAAGCAAAACACTACAATATTGTTACCCAATGTTCTGTGGAGCGACAGGCTGCTTTGAGCGCTCACGTGCTGACAACAGTAAGCGATGTGACGGCTCGGGAATGCGAAGTTTTCCTGGGAAGAATGCCGGATCTGGTCACGCCAAACGGTCTGAACGTGGTCCGTTTTCAGGCGGTACACGAATTTCAAAATCTGCATTTAAAATATAAAGAGCGGATTCATGACTTCGTTTTAGGACATTTTTTTCCGAGTTATTCATTTGATCTTGATAAAACACTTTATTTTTTCACGTCGGGCCGTTATGAGTATAGTAACAAAGGATACGACCTCACGCTGGAAGCACTTGCCCGTTTAAACTGGAAAATGGTGCAGGCCAATATGGACACGACCGTGGTGATGTTTATCGTTACCAAACAGCCTTATACGTCTATCAATCCCGAAGTATTGCAGTCGCGTGCAGTTTTGAACGAATTGCAGGAAACCTGTACGGCCATTGAAAAAGAAGTGGGCGAAAAACTGTTTCTGGCGACTGCTTCCGGAACAGATCACAAAATGCCGGATCTGAATAATTTTGTGGATGAATACTGGCGACTGCGCTTGCGCCGTACGATCCAGACCTGGAAAACGGATAAATTGCCAGCCTTTGTAACGCATGATCTGAAAGAAGAAGACGGAATTACGGAATTCTGTAAAAAGGCGAATCTGATCAACAATGAGCGGGACCGCGTAAAAATCGTTTACCATCCTGACTTTATTTCTTCGACAAATCCTCTATTTGGACTTGATTACGGACAATTTGTTCGCGGATGCCATTTGGGTGTTTTTCCAAGTTATTATGAACCATGGGGTTACACACCTTTGGAATGCGTCGTGCGCGGGGTACCAACTGTAACCAGTGATTTATCAGGATTTGGAGATTATATCATGCAAATCATGCGTGATTACGAGAACCGGGGAATTTATGTGATCAACAGAAAGTCGCAAACATATTCGCAGGCTGCGGATCAAATGGCTGATATTCTTTTTAAATTCGTAAAAATGCAGCGTCGTGACCGCATCATGCAGCGTAACCGGGTAGAAAATATTTCGGACGTCTTTGACTGGATGAATCTGCGTTCTTACTATGATACCGCTCATGATCTGGCGGCAAAGAGAAGAAAACCATAAATAAAGCTATTTCTAAAACGCCCGCATCTGCCAGTTTAACGGTATTTGCGGGCGTTTTTTATTGTTAAACTCTTGCAATACTAAAAATTTTCAACACCTTCACACCATGATCAGGTATAACAATATCAAATGAATTACGTCGAATTAGAAGTGCATGTAGAATCCGATTTTACGGAGATAATTATGGCCGAACTGGGCGAAGCCGGTTTTGAATCATTTGTCGAAACAGACGAAGGCCTGCTCGCTTATATTTTAGAGAGCGATTTTGATGAAACTAAAATCGCGGAACTGGTCTACAAATACGCTGAACTAGCCGCAATAGAGACTTCCTGGAAATCGTTAGAAAGAAAGAACTGGAATGCGGAGTGGGAAAAAAGCTACGAACCCATTGAAGTAGGGAATAAGATCCGCGTCAGAGCAACTTTTCATGAACCCGATCCGACTTTTGAATACGATTTGCTGATCCAACCCAAAATGTCCTTTGGTACGGGTCATCATGAAACGACCTGGCTGGTCATGAATGAGCAACTGAGCCTTCCGCATGAAGGATTGTCGATCATGGACGTGGGCTGCGGAACGGGGATTCTGACCATTTTGGCGCATAAATTAGGCGCAGCAAGTTTATTGGGTTTTGACATTGACGAATGGGCAGTTGAAAATACCCGCGAAAATTTTGCCATGAACGGTCTGTCTGCCGAGGCTGAGGTTTTTCAGGGAACGATTGATGGTGTGCCGTCCGGACTGGTTTTTCGGGGAATTCTGGCAAACATCAACCGAAATATTTTGCTGAGTGAAATTCCTAAATATGTACAGCATCTGGCTTCCGGCGGATGGCTGGTTACGAGTGGATTTTACGAACTCGATCAGGCTGATATTGAGCGTTGTGCAGAAGAAAACGGATTAAAAAAAATCAGATCAAATACGCGTAACCAGTGGGCAACCGTTGTATTTGAGAAATTGTAAATAATCGCTCTCATTTCCACTGATTCTGGAGCCTGGGAATATCCGAATGTATTTTTTGATAACACATGAAAATTTTTAAATACAGCTTTTTTCTTTGTGCAATGCTTCTTACCGGAGCAAATATGTTTGCACAAAATCTGAAAATTTCGGATGATCCCGGACAATTCATTGTGCAGTTGAGGAAGCTGATGGATGGGAGCAGAAATCCGCAATACATTCGTGCGGCTGCCCAGCTCGACAGTGTCTGGATGAGCTCGGTGAATACTTCACAGCAAGCCAAATTTATTAAAATTGTTCAGGGGCAAACTGCAAAAGGTCAAAAAGCAGGGCCGGTGCTATTTTTGTTGACCCGAAATGCGCAAATATTTTCAAAGCAATCTACCGAAAATCTGGATGGCTTTTTAGATCTGGCGATGCAGTCGGGTGAAAGATATGATGCCAAGTCGTTCCAAAAAATACTTGAAACGATTAAAACGCTTACGGAAACAAGTAAGCTTTATTCTGCTAATTATAATTCACTTTCTCTCATTGGAGGAACGTATCGGTACAAATTTGATACAACCAATGCCCAGGCTGCCAATACACAGGCAATTGTGGCGGCGTCGAACGAAAGCTGGGATACGCCGGTTGACAGCAATTTTGTCATTGTTCCAAAATCAAATCCTTTGCCTGCCGTTTCAGGCGCTTTGCTGGAATTGCAGAACGCGACTTTCAGAATGGCCGCCGCAGGAGATTCGATCACTTTTGGCCCGACGAATGGTGTTATCTCGCTTCGCGACGGAATATTTGTTGGTAAAAACGGACGTTTGAACTGGGCGACTGCCGGTGATTCGTCAATTTATACTGATCT
>Ga0247803_1000645_pt1 | contig 18593 bp, 20 predicted proteins | sample UWRJL014104B1_FD_180928 | JGI IMG/M metagenome (GOLD analysis project Ga0247803, IMG submission 180928) | Plant litter microbial communities from Arlington Agricultural Research Station in Wisconsin, United States - UWRJ-L014-104B-1 | ecosystem: Environmental > Terrestrial > Plant litter >...
AAAGATATCAGACAGGAAAGGAAAGTTTTTACCGAAAGACAACAGCAGGAAGACGATAGTAGTAGATAAAACCCACCATTTCATCCTGTGTTTAACAATGAAAAGTCCAAACACAAACAGGAAACACACAATTGCACCGAAATAATATGGCCCTGCTGTACCTGGCTTATCACCCCAATACACTGGTAAGCGCTGTGCAAAATCTGCAGCCTGCTCTGGTGTTGCACCGACAGTCTCAATCTCTTTTGCTACGTTGGATTTTGCATCGAGGCGGTTGGTACCACCACCATATAAATTAGGAATAAGGAAAGTAAATGATTCCCCTACCCCCTGGCTCCATTGGTAAGCATAATCTTTAGGCAAGCCATTATCTGGCTCGGCAGCATCAGTTTTCAGATTAGATTTGCCACGGATCGTTTCTTTACCATACTCATAAGTAGTCCATAAATTACTGGTATTAACAACTACAGAAAGCAATACCGCTAACCCCAAAAAGCCAAGCGCTTTGCCCATCTCTTTAGTTTTGTTCTCTTTAAAAGCATGATAGATTTCTATACCAATATAGATTAGTAAAGCCATCAGGAAATAATAGGTCATCTGGATATGGTTAGACCTGATATCCAATGCCAGGAAAAGTGCAGTTAAACTGGCACCCATCCAGTATCTTCCACGGAGCGTTAAAATGATCCCTGCAAGAATAGGAGCAAAAAAACCGATAGCCAAAGCCTTATTGCTATGGCCCGCAGCGATAATAATAAAATTATATGAAGTAAAGGCAAAGGCCAAAGCACCTGCAGCGGCAAGCCACGGGTTAATTTTTAGGACGCAAAATAATAGATAGGCCCCAAGAAGGTAGACTAATACTGTACCTACCGGATCTGGAAAGGTATCTTTTACCAACGAAATACCGTAAGTGGTTAAATTGAGCGGATACTGTACCCATATCTGGTAAGCGGGCATACCGCCAAACATCTGGTTTGTCCAAAGTGGCCCTTTACCATCTTTGGCTTTGTACTCCATGATCTCTTTTTGCATAGCTTTCGCCTGCAACACATCTCCCTGCTCCGGTACTTTACCCTGTAAAACAGGACTGAAATAAACGAAACATATTATTACAAAAAACGCACTGATGGCCAGATGTATGCCATTCCTTTTTAACCAAGTATTCATTAAGGTTTGTTTATATTTAAACTAACCCCAAAAATATAAAATTGATACACATTAGGAAGGAAAATTGAGCGATAAGTATAAAATACTTTATTTCACCTCTTCATATTCTACGAAATCTCCCAATTTATCAGCATTTCCCTGCTTTGGCTGTGGCGGTACGTAGTCGATAGAAATAGAACCTTCTGGTTTGCGTGATTGCTGCTGTTGTTGCTGTTGCTGATAGCCTGGCTGGCCGGATTGCTGCTGCATTTTTCCAAATATACTTTTCAGGACTAGTGGAAACACTAATCTTAAAAGCAATCGGATTAACCAGAGCACCATTATCGCTATAAAAAGAAATTTAATAATTCCCATTGTTCAATATCAATTTGTTTACAAATATAGCCAGTTTTCAATTGCTGTGCTATTGTTCTTTAGTTGGTATAAATGTGAGGATTAACAATATACAAAAAATATATTTAATCCTCTTCTACGATCTCTGCCACGCGGCCTACTTGCCCGTCTTCGAGCCTTACTTTTATGCCTCTGGAATGATAGGGAGAAGAAGTAAGCAGGTTTGCTACAATTCCACGTGTAAGTTTACCACTCCGCTGATCTTTTTTAAGAATGATCTCCACCTCTAGTCCCGGATAAATATCCGATCTGTTTTTGCCGTCCATTATAAATTATTTTACCTTTTTTAACTCTTGCTTCCCAAATCTTTCTGCAAACATTTTCTCCATCGCAAACATCTCGTCGCGCAAACGTGCAGCCATCAGGAAGTCCATATCTTTTGCGGCCTTAGCCATATCTTTTCTTGTCTTATCAATAGATTTCTGCATTTCTGGCTGTGTCATATACTGCACAATCGGATCGGCAGCGATACTAACCTGATCAATCTCCACATACGCATTCTTACGTTCTGCATTCGCAGAGAAATCCAACACTGAAGTCTGCTCCAGAATGGCTTCCCTGCTTTTACCCACCGTTTTTGGCGTAATACCATTTTCGAGGTTATAGGCAATCTGTCTTTCGCGCCTGCGGCTGGTCTCGTCCATAGTTTTAGCCATAGAATCGGTAATTTTATCCGCATACAGGATTACCCTTCCCCTATCGTTACGTGCAGCACGGCCGATGGTCTGGATCAATGAGCGTTCAGATCTTAAAAACCCTTCTTTATCTGCATCCAGAATAGCCACAAAAGAAACCTCCGGTAAATCTAGCCCTTCCCGCAGCAAGTTGATCCCGATCAGCACATCAAACTCCCCGAGACGTAGCCCACGAAGGATCTCTACCCGCTCTAAAGTTTTAACCTCAGAGTGAATATAACGGCACTTAATATTTAACCGGTCCATATACTTCGTCAGCTCCTCCGCCATACGTTTAGTCAGCGTTGTAACCAGGACACGGTCGCCCATTTTAATAGTTTTATCGATTTCATCCAGCAAATCATCCACCTGGTTAACCGCTGGGCGCACTTCAATCAGCGGATCTAACAAACCCGTAGGGCGAATCACCTGCTCTACCACGATACCATCGGATTTCTGCAATTCGTAATCTGCAGGAGTAGCGCTCACATAGATCGTTTGCGGTGCGAGCGATTCAAACTCTTCAAAATTCAGCGGTCTGTTATCTAACGCAGAAGGTAAGCGGAAACCATATTCTACCAGCGACATTTTCCTTGACCTATCTCCGCCATACATTGCCCTGATCTGCGGAACGGTAACATGACTCTCGTCGATCACCATTAAATAATCATCAGGAAAGTAATCGAGCAGACAGAAGGGGCGCATTCCCGGAGAACGTCCATCAAAGAACCTGGAATAATTCTCAATTCCTGAGCAATAGCCAAGCTCCTTCATCATTTCGATATCAAAATTAACCCGCTCCTCTAAACGTTTAGCCTCTAAAAGCTGCCTATCGCCGATTAACTGGTTTTTTCTCACCTCCAGCTCTTCCTGGATGCCCCAGATAGACGAATTAAACCTATCCTTTGGTGTCACAAATAAATTCGCCGGATAAACTGCCATATCTTCCAGCTTCTCCAGTGTTTTTCCCGTAACAGGATCAATCACACTTAATTCTTCAATATCGTCACCGAAAAAAGAAACCCGGTAAGCCGTATCCAGGTAAGCCGGAAAAATATCAACCGTATCCCCCTTAACCCTAAAAGTCCCGCGTTTAAAATCGTTAACCGTCCGTGCATATAAAATCTCGACAAGACTATGCAAGAAAGTATTCCTTGACACCCTTGTCCCTACCCCAAAGCGGAAAACAGACCGTGAAAAGTCTTCCGGATTTCCCATACCATAGATGCAGGAAATAGAAGACACCACGATCACATCCCTGCGGCCCGACATCAATGCAGAGGTAGTCCGCAATCGCAGTTTTTCAATCTCTTCGTTGATGCTTAAGTCTTTTTCTATATAAGTATTGCTGCTGGGCATATAAGCCTCTGGCTGATAATAATCATAATAAGAAACAAAATAGTTAACCTGATTTTCAGGAAAGAACTGTTTAAATTCCCCATAAAGCTGTGCAGCCAATGTTTTATTGTGACTGAGGATCAGTGTAGGCTTTTGCGTTTGCTGTATCACATTGGCTACAGTAAATGTTTTACCAGAACCAGTTACCCCAAGCAGTGTTTGATAATGTTCATCATTATTCACTCCTGTGACTAATTGCTCGATTGCATTCGGCTGATCGCCCGTTGGTTTATAGTCTGAAACAAGTTGAAATTTCATAGATAATCAAAGATAAGAATTATTGAGGTATTGATTTGTCGTGATTATATCCTAAATTTATAGACATCATGAAGTTACTGGTTTATGTTCCGATACTGACACCTAGAATAAAGTACATCTTTAACTTTATTTTTAATGAGATTCTTCAAACACAAGCAGGATTCAGCTCCAATGTGGAAGAATTTAAAGCATCAGTATTGCCAAAAATCAGCTACGCTAATCAGCCTCTGGGCAAAGAACTATTTTTTAAAAATGCCGACTTTTTACTGGGCCATACCATTACTGCACCAACAATTAAAACGACTATTTTCGGGGACATGATTGTACCTTTTGCGGTAGATAACAGCAGCTTGCCGTTTGATGTTTTTGCTGCCGCGTTTTATTTTGTAAGCAGGTACGAAGAATACCTGCCCTATAAAGCGGATCAGGAAGGCAACTTCCCCGCCGCAGCAAGTTTGCAGAGCAAATTAAAATTATTGGAATTTCCGGTAGTAGATGGCTGGGCACTCATGTTAAAGAACATGCTGCTAAAGCATTTCCCAGATCTGTTTTTTGGTAAAAAAGAGTTTGAATTTATCCCCCTGATCTGCCTTTATGATAACGCGGGGTCGTCTGCCTGGATTAAACAAACGAGGAGGCTGCTGACGAGGATACCCTTTTTCGGGAAATCAATAGCGCCGCCCGAGCCAAAGGTAAACGGGCTGCAACTGTTCCTGATTGAGCAAAATGAAAAATACAATTTAAATCCAGTTACATTTTTTAAACCTGCAAAAGAGGTGGACATGAACTGCGACCGGCATATTACTTTTCCGCATAGTTATCTGCAGCTGTTAAAAAACGGGATCAGCAAAGATTACCGAATGGGGTACTCTACTACAGCTGGCTTTAGGGCAGGAACTTGCACACCCTTCTTTTGGTATGACTTACAGCTGGAAAAAACGACACATTTACTGGTACATCCCGTGGCTATAAATGATACGCTCCTGGCGAAAGAAAAAAGTATCAACCTCGATTATACTTTAAATAAATGGGGGAAAATGATTGAGAATGTAAAGCTATTAAATGGTAGTTTTTATCTTTTATGGCACAAAGAAACGCTGCCTGAGTTTGGCAAGGGAAAAGTGGGCAGGGTGCTTTACAAACAATTGTTAGCCAATTTTTTATCTTTACCTCATGATATTCGACCTAAGTAAAACCAATTCTATCGCCAATGTGTTTGTCGCAGAGTTACGTGACCAGGAGATTCAGCAAGATGCCATGCGCTTCCGTAAAAACCTGGAAAGACTAGGTGAGTTTTTTGCCTGGGAGATCAGCAAAAATCTTTCTTATATAGATTCAGACACGCAAACCCCGCTGGGTATTGCGAAAACAAAACAAATGGAAGAACAGCCTGTGGTAGCCACAATTATGCGTGCAGGTTTACCTATGCAGCAGGGACTGCTGAATATCTTTGACCGTGCAGGGGCTGCTTTTATCGCTGCTTACCGGAAACCGCATACCAGCGGACCAATTGATATACAGGTGGATTATATTTCTGCACCAGACCTGACAGGGAAGATTGTGATTTTGGCCGACCCGATGCTGGCTACCGGCCTAAGTATGGTGACTTGCTGTAAGGAGCTGATTGGTGACTTTAAGATCAAAGAGCTTCATATTGTATCTGCTATAGCGAGTGCAGAAGGGGTACGGCATGTACGGGCAAACTTACCTTTGGCAAAATTATGGTTAGGGGCGATTGATGAAGAGATGACCACTAAATCTTATATTGTGCCCGGACTGGGAGATGCGGGCGATTTGGCCTACGGCCCTAAAATATAGCATACGATTTAAAATGATAAAACATATATTTTTTGATTTAGACCATACGATATGGGATTTTGATAAAAACGCACAAGAGACTTTAACAGAGCTGTATGATCGCTATGAGCTAAAATCACTTGGTTTAGACTCCTGCGAATTATTTATTGATAGGTATACAGAAAACAACCAGCTTTTGTGGGCAGAATATCACATGGGCCGTATTACGAAAGAAACATTAAGATCGGAACGCTTTAGTAAAACGTTTATTGAGTTAGGTGTGCACCCCGAACGCGTGCCACATGCGTTTGAGGATGATTACGTTCGCTGCAGCCCGACGAAAACGAACTTGTTTGAAGGTTCAGAAAAAGTATTGGCTTACCTGCAGCAAAAATATACGTTACATATTATCTCTAATGGTTTTAAGGAAACTACATTAATTAAAATGGATTTATGTAACCTCAACCCATACTTTACCAATGTGATCATTTCTGAAGATGTGGGGGTGAATAAACCTGACCGGGCCATCTTTGACTATGCTTTGCAAAAAGCAGGTGCGCAAAAAGAAGAGAGTATTATGATTGGCGATAGCATAGAGGCAGATATCCGCGGGGCGCAGGGCTATGGCATTAAAGCGATATTTTTTAATCCATTGGAAAAAGAAACACCTGCAGATGTGGAGTGGCAGATTAAACACCTGGAAGAATTGATGGAACATTTCTAACTGCTGCTTGTTCTTAACAAAAAATAAATATGAGTAATGCCGCTGTATTTTCTTCCATAAAAAAAATCTGCGCTACCTATACGGATAAGCTGGAATCTATTCCTGATGACCTTTTTGAGACTACGCCACCAATTGGGGGCTGGTCTTATAGTGAAGTATATGATCATATTTTTGATGCAAGTTTGCTTTCGCTGATCCCCATGGAAGAAGCGATAAAAGGCAATGGCGAAGTTAAAAAGACTGTTTTTGTAGTTAAACTGATCCTTTTCTTCGGTATGTTCCCGCCAGCAAAGAAATTTAAGGTCCCTAAAAGGTTGGAATCGAGGGTTAAAAAAATAAATAAAGCGGAAGCTGCTGTATGGATTGAGAAGTTTTTAGACCAGCTAAATGCTGATTATCCAACTCTGGAAAATGCAGACCCAGCCATTAAAACGCTCCACCCGCGTTTAGGCTACCTTAATGCAAGCCAATGGTTACGGGTCATCGAAATCCATCTTAACCATCATCTTAAACAATTAAAGCGGATTGAGAACAGTTTTTAATTTCACATCTTTGCCCCCGATGAAAACACCACGAGCATGCCGCTCACAAATACCAATGAAAATGTTCGTAGTAGCTTCATAACAGTTTAAAGACAAGTATATTTTAATGAAAATACCCGGATTAAAAGGTTTTGACGAGGAGGCGTTTAATAAGTATTTTAAAAACACAGGATGGCTGATGTTTGGAAAGATACTAAGCATGGTGATCTCATTTGTGATTGCAAGGCATTTGCAGGCATCAAAATTCGGTGAGCTTAGTTTTGCAGATGCCTTTACCACGATCATTGCCGCAGTGGCCGCACTTGGAATGGATAGCTTTATCATACGTGAAATTATTGTTGAACCCGAGAAACGTGATGAAATACTAGGTACGTCTTTATTATTACGTTTAGGTGTGAGTGCCCTTTTAATCCCGATTACCATTGGGATTTACCTCCTGTTTCATCATTATTCTGAAAATCCGGGGGATTCGCTCACCTGGATTATTGTGATTTTAGCACTCGCCTCGTTATTTAAATCTTTTACAATTCTAGACTCCTACTTCCAGTCGCAGGTAGCTTCGAAATATGTAGTACAGGTACAAACTGTATGTGTTATCCTATCCGCAGTAGTAAAAATACTATTGGTATATTTTAATATGCCGCTGATCTATTTTGCTATTTCCCTGACTTTAGACAGCGTGATGCTCGCTGTAGGATTGGTTTATATGTACCACAAAAGGGGGCTGAGCCTGTTTACATTTACCTTCAGCAAGACAAGGGCTCTGGGATTATTAAAAAAATCCTTCCCACTGATCCTTTCTGCAATGATGGTAACGATTTATATGAAAATTGATACTGTCATGCTCAAAAGTGTAGGCAGTATCGAAGTAGGTATTTACAATGCTGCTGCAAAAATTAGCGAGGCCTGGTTTTTTATCCCTATGGCCATCGTTACTTCAGTTTTCCCTGCTATTATTCACGCCCGTAAAACAGATTTGCCGCGGTATAACAAAAGATTAGGCAACCTGTATGACTTACTGGTTTATATCAGTGTGCCCACTGCAATATTCATCAGCTTTTTTGGCACCGACATTATTCATTTACTCTATGGCAACACCTTTGAAGGAGCGGGACCCATGCTATCGATCCATATCTGGTCGGGCATTTTCGTTTTCCTCGGCATGGCCAGCTCTCAATACCTCCTGGCAGAGGGCTATACCATGATCTCTTTTCAGCGTACTGCCACGGGCGCTGTAGCAAACATATTACTCAACCTCTGGCTGATCCCGCTTTATGGCGGTGTAGGGGCATCAATAGCAACCCTTATCGGCTGTTTTATCAGTACTTTCTATATTTTATTAATCGGGAAGACAAGGCAGCAGGGTGTAATGCTATTAAAATCATTATTTTTGGTTACTCTATTTCAAAAAATATTTAAACGTTGAACAAACTCAAAGCATTCGCAACACTTATAAAAAAACCGGACAGGTTAAAGGCATTGCTGTCTTACGGGCATAAAGGTTATTTGGCCAACATCGGATGGTTTACCTCTTTTGATAACCAGCAGGCGATGGAAGCCAATGGAGAGCCGTTGCCTTGGGTAACGTATTCATTTATCGACTTTATAAAAACAAGGCTGAACAAGGACATGAGAATTTTCGAATTCGGATCTGGCAGCTCTACCCTTTTCTATGCAAAACGCGTTAAAAGAGTGGTCTCTGTGGAGCACGATGAAGCCTGGTACAATAAAATTGTAAAGAGCAAAGCGGCAAATGCAGAAATGATTTTCAGCAAACTGGAACGTGGCGGTGCTTATTCCAGGAAAGCTGTTGAGGTGGGCGAACAATTCGACATCATCATTGTTGATGGCAGGGACAGGATAAATTGCTGCAAAAATAGTATTGCAGCATTGGCCCCGGGAGGTGTGATTGTATTGGATGATTCTGAACGTAAAGATTATGAAGAAGCGGGGGTTTTCTTAAAAAACGCTGGTTTTAAAGAGCTTTCGTTTTCGGGGATCTCGCCGGGACTGTTCTACCTGAAAGCAACTTCAGTATTTTATAAAACGGATAACTGTTTACATATATAACCTGCACAGCCTTATGTTAAGTAATGAAGTTAAATCTGCCTACGACAATTTCTACACGCAGCGTGATACCACCTGGCGGATGCTTGGTGCAGAATCCAAAGCAAAGAATATAATTGCTGTTTGCAAAGGTATATCTCCGGTAAAAGTATTGGAGGTTGGTGCCGGTGATGGCAGTATACTTCATTACCTGAACGAATGGAACTTCGGTCAGCAGCTCTACGCCCTTGAAATTGCAGAAACCGGTGTATCTTTAATAAAAGAACGTGGATTAAGTCGCCTGAAAGAAGTACAAAGCTTTGACGGCTACAAAATCCCTTATCCTGATGACAGCTTTGACCTCGTGATACTGGCACACGTACTTGAACATGTGGAGCATGAGCGGATCCTGATCAGGGAGTTAAAGCGTATTGCCAAAAACATTGTGATTGAAGTGCCTTTGGATTACCGATTTGGAGTAGACAAACGGATTAAACATTTCCTGGATTACGGACATATCAATATGTATACGCCTACCTCTTTACGTTTCCTTTTGAAAACAGAAGGGCTCGAAATTGTGGCCGACCAGGTTTCTATGACGCCTGCATCGACCATAAAATTCAATGAGTTTGTGAACCGGAAATCGCCTAAAACTTTTACCCGTAATTTAAGGATAGAACTGGAATACCGGATAAAAAAGATGGCTGGCACACTGCTGGGCACTAAAAAAAAGGAGCAATTTGCAAATGCCTATACCGTTTTAACTAAAAGATCAGATCAGACGCTACAAATATTCTAACCAATAAAGATTGACCTAATGCAAAGCTTCGCTCCTATTGCCTTATTTGTGTATAACAGGCCTAAGCATACTGAACGTACGCTGAAGTTTTTAAAACAGAATGATCTTGCTGCAGAAAGCCGGTTGTTTGTGTTTTCGGACGGACCAAAAACGGAGGCTGATGAAGAGAAAGTGAGCGAAGTGCGTGAATTGCTGAAGAATATCGATGGGTTTAAATCGGTAGAGCTGGTTATAAGGAAACAGAATATGGGACTAGCCGAGTCTGTTATTGCTGGTGTAAGCAGGCTGGTGAAAGACTATGGACAAGTGATCGTGCTGGAAGACGACCTGATAACTTCTCCGCACACTTTAACTTACTTTAATGATGCGCTAACCCGCTACCGGAAGGAAGACAAAGTAATGCACATTGGTGCTTACATGTACCACTTAAAAGACCACAAACTACCGCAATCTTTCTTTTACCGTGCAGCAACCAGCTGGGGATGGGCAACATGGGATAGGGCCTGGCAGCATTTCGAGCCTGATATCGACGTGTTAATGGGACAGTTTGATGGAAAGAAAAAGGCCGGTTTTTCTATTGACCATACCATGAATTTCTGGAAACAGATGCAGGATTTTAAAAGTGGTAAAAATAATTCGTGGGCTATCCGCTGGTATGCCTCGATCTTCCTGAAAGGCGGATTAACACTCAACCCTTCACAATCGCTTGTTAACAATATCGGGCACGATGGTACAGGTGTACATTCTGGCATCAATGACATCTACAACGTTGTGATCAACCCTAAACCTGTTACTTGGTTTCCTGGAGAAATTAAAGAAAACCGTGAGGCGTACCATGCAATAAAACAGTTCCTAAGCACCAGAAAAGGTAGTTTATGGCAAAGACTAAAAAGGTATTTGGTGGAACGTTTTAGCTAAACTTGGCCGTTCATTTACTTTGCTTTTCTAACTTCCAAAATAATGTAGGGTGATAACTGCTTAGAGTTGAAGGCGAATATTTTAGTAAACACTTTTCCGGCAAGCCATGTTGCTTTTTTAAACAACCTCACACCTGCTGGTTTTTGTTTTTCATTTTCAAGCCAAAGGCTGAAATAACCAAAATACTTAGCCTGTACCACTTCTAATCCCGCTTTACGACAGATACTTGCCAAAAGCTCAGGATCCATACAGTCGATATTATGCTTATCGTAATTTTCTTTGTCGAATGTTTTTTGAAACCAGCCGTTCATCGCCTTAAAGTTTGGCAGGGTAATGAAAAGTGTTCCACCGGGTTTCACAAAATCAATATGGCGCTGAATAATATCGGCAGTATCATTAAAATGTTCGATCAGCCCGCAAGAAAGAACAAGGTCATATTTCTGTATTTCTTTATGATTGAACAAGTCGGTTTCGATCACATGGATATCAGTTTCTTTTAATCCATTTGCTGCTAACAATGTATTGGTGACTGGCTGATGTACAAAATAGTCGAGCAAGGTGACGTCCAGTTTGAAGTACTTCCTAAGGAATACGGCATAATAACCTGGGAAACCACCTAATTCTATCGCAGTTTTTACATTGTGTGTATCAATAATTGTAGCAAGTTCTTTGTGAAACAGGTAGTTTGCAGGAATATTGACCGACAAATCAGTTTTGCTCTCCCAATAATTTACCCAAAATTGTCTGTCGGTTAAAAGGTTACTCATATTAATTTTTTAAATGCCTGCATCGGCCGTATGACCGATAAAGTTAAATATATAACTTATGATAATAGGTAAAGGATCACAATAATATGTAATTTTGATACATTGAAAGTAATACATTTAAATACATACGAAGGAAACGGGGGTGCCGGCAGGGCATGTCTCCGGCTCAATGACGCGCTAAATGCAAGCGGTATTGAATCTAGCGTAATGGTATATTATCAGTTTAATAAGAGTACAAAAGCTACCGCTTTCAGCAAAACACCTATTCAGAAAGCTTTTGCTGTTTTCAATATCCTTTCAGAAAGATACCTGGCTAAGGGTTTAGTAAAAGCACTTAAAACCCCTTTTTCTTTACAATGGTTCGGGCGTTCTATTGCGGACCATCCGGCACTAAAAGAGGCTGATGTAATCCACCTGCACTGGATTAACCACGGCTTTTTACGTCCGAAAGACCTTGCGGAACTTGAACTTCTGGATAAACCGATTGTGTGGACCTTTCATGATAGCAATGCTTTTACTGGTGGCTGTCATGTACGTTATTCCTGCGAAAATTTTCACAAACAATGTGGTTCTTGCCCGTTGTTAAAGGTAAGCGGCAAAAATGATATCTCGCATAAGAATTGGCTAAGCAAAAAGAAAGGCTATGCGAATCTTGGTTTCCATATTGTGGCCCCCAGTAAATGGATGGCCGCCTCTATAAAATTCAGCAGCTTAATGGGTGTAAGGGAAACATCAGTAATCCCAAATACGATTGAAACAGCGGTGTTTAAGCCTTATGTAAAATCAGAAGCAAAAAAACTGTTAAATATCAATCCTGATAAATTTGTATTGATGAGCGGTTTTATGCCCTCTAAAAATGATAAACATAAAGGCACTTCTTATTTAATTGAGGCGCTGAATGATCTTGCCAGCCGACCTGGAATAATAAAAGAAAATATTGAATTATTGATTTTTGGCAATAAAGACACCGCCGAAATGCCAGAATTCCCTTTTAAAACCACTTTTCTGGGTACAATAAATAATGATACACATCTAGCCAAGTGTTATTCTGCTGCTGACGCGTTTATAACGCCTTCCCTGGAAGACAATTTACCAAATACTGTAATGGAGAGCCTTGCCTGTGCAACGCCTGTTGTAGCCTTTAAAACAGGTGGCATCCCAGATATGGTAAGCCATTTGATTAATGGTTATCTTGCTGATTACGAATCTTCGGAAGATTTGGCTACAGGGATTGAGTGGTTATATCATGAAGAAAATGCAGCCGAAATACAAAGAGAAGCAAGATTAACAATACTGACCCATTTTGCCGAAGAAGTGATCGCTGAAAAGCATATCTTACTTTATCAGTCGCTTATTAATCTACATCCACGTTAATCAATTTCACCTCCTATTCATAATCCTTATGCAACCAAAACTCAGTGTAATAACTATTGTTTATAACAACGTAAGGGATATTGAACGCACCATGCTGTCGGTTTTAAACCAGACTTACCCGAATATCGAATATATTATTATCGATGGGGGTTCTACAGATGGAACTAAGGATATCATTTATAATTACAAAGAGCGGTTAACCCAGTTTATCTCAGAGAGAGATAAAGGGATTTACGATGCGATGAATAAAGGGCTTGCCTTAGCTACGGGCGACTATGTTTTGTTTATGAACTCTGGGGACGAGATTTATGCGCCGGAGACCGTGACCGAGGTTTTTGATACACAACCAGGAGCAGATATTTATTATGGGGAGACAGAGATGTTTACTGATGAATGGATCAGTATGGGCCAAAGGCGGCACCAGGCTCCAGAAACATTTAACTGGCATAGCTTTAAGCACGGAATGAGCATCAGCCACCAGGCAATTTATGTGAAACGCAGTCTCGCTGAACCGTACGATTTGCAATACAAATACAGTGCAGATATCGACTGGATAATCAGGGCAGCAAAAAATTCATCAAATATTGTAAATACCCATAGTTATGTGGCTAAATATTTAGTGGGGGGAATTTCTAAACAGAAACACATGGAAAGCTTAAAAGAGCGCTTCCGGATTTTCACCAAATATTACGGATTTGTTTCTAATGTGATCAATCATTTCTGGATCGCAGTGAATCTTGCCCAGTATTATGTGCGGCATAGAAAAACGAACGACTAGCCGGTAAGCTGTATTTAATAAGCTTGTTCTAGCATTATTCTAGCTATATGATAACTCCAATCTATAAAATTGATAGTCTGATTAATGTACTTTTCTAATACTAAGACAAGGTTTTATGTACTCGATTTCAATTATGACAAACAATATTTTTCCTGACTTGTAGTAGAAACATATTAAATAACATACTATTATGGGAAAGTTAAGTAATCGAAACATAGCTGTATTAGCAGCTCACGGATTTGAAGAATCAGAATTAACCAGTCCGGTAGAAAGACTAAAAGAAGAAGGTGCTACAGTACATATAATTTCTTTGGAAGCAGGTAAGATCCAGGGGATGAAACATGACCGTGAATGGACGGTTGAAATTGATGTTGATAAAGTTGTTACTGAAGCAAATGCTGATGACTATAATGGATTGTTGATTCCGGGAGGAGTGCTTAATCCTGATTCGCTTAGGAAAAACGATGATGCACTGGCATTTGTCAAAGCTTTTTTTGAAGCAGGAAAACCAGTAGCGGCCATCTGCCATGGTCCTCAGGTACTGATTTCTGCTGAAGTGGTAGAAGGAAGAAACCTGACTTCTACGAAGACAATTAAGATAGATCTGGTTAATGCAGGTGCGAATTGGGAAGATGCTGAAGTAGTGACCGATCAAGGTTTGGTAACAAGCCGGAGCCCGAAAGACCTGCCAGCTTTTAACGACAAGATCGTTGAAGAGTTTGCAGAGGGTGTCCATGAAGGACAGCACGCATAATTTTTAGCATTTTTAAAAAAAACAGGGTATTTAAGAAATTGAATATCCTGTTTTTTTATGGATCAGCTTGTTTTTGATAGCTTTGGTAGACCAGCGTGTTTGATAAACGCTTTAGCTTGTTCTACTTTTTTCAGGACATAAAGATCATTAGCATGACTTTTTTTCTCTGGTACCATAATATTAGTATTATGAACTATCTCATTAACTATTGTTTTTTTTAATGCAGGCATCATATCTCCTTTCTTTATTTCTTCTTAACCAAATATACATTATTACCTCCGCTTAACCAAAAATGCCTCATAGTTAATATTACGCTCAAATTCCTGCCAATTATCATTATTATAACCCCAAAGCTCGAAATAATGCTGGACTTCATTAAGCAGTCCTGATAAGCCAATTTGATATAATCTAGTTCTTGCTGGGGTGCTTCCAATGGCAAATATTAAACTATTACCGTACTTATCACTAAAGTCATGAATTGTATTTGCTACAGTAGCAAGAACGACGTCCCGATCTTCATTATTACTATTGACTCTATCATTGATTTCTCCATTTCCTTGATCGATATCACCAAATGCTAAATTATAAATAGCCGGGTTTTCCCCTATTTGTGAGTAAATAATAGACTTCTTTATCATACCTTTTGGTCCTTCGCTAAAGAATGAATATTCACAGAAGTCCGCAGATGGGCATTAGTCATAATGTTTCAAATTCATCTAATCACTATCTTAACAACAATATTTAATCTTCAAAGTTAATTATATATTTATAAACTACAAGTCTAAATTATTTTTTAGTTAATTTATTAAATAACACATGAGTAAGATGAACGATTTTTGAAATATGAATTACTGATACTTCTTAACTTCGGGTTTAGTATGTGGCGCATAGCTAAAGGGCAATCCTGATAGATACCGGCTGATCTTCCGATATGGATAGTCTCCTGCCCCCCTAAGGGCAAATTGCACTATAATTGTATTCGTCAGCGGATCAATGTATAATCGCTGCCCGCGCATCCCTTCGGCAGCGAAATCACCATTTACGCCTTCTTGCGGGATCCACCATAAATAATGCTGTGTAGTCCGCTGCCACCCTTTTGAAGTAACAGGGGTTTCACCGATACTATTTAAAGAAAGTTTTACCCATTCTTCCGGTACAACCTGATGACCGTTAAACTTTCCCTTTTTCAGATACAACCGGCCAATTTTGGCCAAATCAAGTGCTGTAGCCTGAAACCTGCTTGCAGTATTGGCTAATCCGCCGGCATGGTCCAACCCAAAGCTAGCCGGATAAGCTGTACCTATATTCTTCCACACCTTATTCTGAAAATATACCGCAGCCTTTTGTCCGGTTGCATTTTCCAGCGCCCAGGTGAGTAGAAACGCGTCAATACTTTTGTACTTCCAAACTGTACCTGGCTTATTTACCAGTTTAACTGTTAACAGTTGTTTTTTAATATCTTCTGTATAATAATACTTCGCTTCGTCAGACAGAAATGCCTGAATGTACCCTCCGTTGGTATCTACAAACTCTAACCCCGACTGCATAGTCATTAAATTCCTCAAGGTGATACTTTTAAATGCGGGATTAGATTTCAATTCTGGCACATATTGCAGCAAGTAGTCATCCAGACTTTTAATCTTACCTTCTTCTAATGCCTTGCCAAGCATAATAGAAACCATAGTTTTCCCCACAGAAAACAGCGTAGTTAAGCTGCTGTCACTATATCCGGGAGCAAACCGTTCGTAAATAATAGTATCATTTCTGATCACCATGAAAAGGTTGATTTTACCATTTCTCTGGTAATCCTTAAAAGAGACCAGCGTATCTCCCCCATCTAAAACACAGAGCGTATCCAGATCATTCCGAAGTACACGCGCTTTTATAAAATGAAAAATACTATCTGATGGATGGATTATAGTTTGTGGATAAGCTTTATACGTATTTGCGTCAGGCACTTGATACTGGACTACACGAATCAGTTCTGGCCGCCATGTAAAAAGTACACAAAAAACTTCCAGGATAATGAGGCACAATAATGCGAATACGTATAAAGCCTTTTTCAATGAGTATGTATAATTATGGATTAGTTGACCACAAACCGGCCTCTTTTACAAAAACCCTTCTGTTTAATTTTAAGTGACCCACTACAAATTCCGCAAAATCTTCTGGTTGCATCACGCTGGCAGGATTACCATCCGTCAGTTTCAGGTCGATCGCCATATCGGTCGCAATCGTACTTGGTGTTAAAGTAGTGACGCGGATGTTATGTTTACGCACTTCCTGCATCAACGATTCTGAAAGGCCGATCAATCCAAACTTAGAGGCACTATATGCACTGGTGACCGCAGCTCCGCGCTGACCAGCCGTAGAGGATATATTAATAATATCACCGGTTTTTCTTTCAATCATTTCTGGCAACACTGCACGGGTTACATAATAAGCACCGAAAAGGTTTACCTTAACGATCTCTTCCCATTTCGCCGGTTCCAGTTCCATAAAAGAACCAAAAGTGCCGATCCCTGCATTATTAATTAAAATATCAATGACGCCAAGCTCAGATTTAATTTGTGCTACGGCAGCATTTACTGACTCGATAGCAGAAACATCACCTACAGCAGTAACCACACGCACATTTAGGCTTTCAAGCTCTTTGGCCAATAACAACAGATCTGACTCTGTTCTTGCCATCAATCCAACGTTAACGCCTTCCTGTGCAAGCGCGATTGCCATTGCACGGCCAATTCCTTTACCTGCACCTGTGATGAGTGCATTTTTTCCTTTTAGTGACTCCATGAATATCTATTTATCTAGTTGCGAAGTAACGAAAAAGAACAGCCAGATGCGTCACGCTCATTTCATTAATGATAATCAGGCGAAGCTGGGATGGCCTACCAGGGACTGATACCGGTTTCTGGTGAATTGTCGTCACTAAAAAACTGACCAGTAGGACCATCAGCAGGTAATACCACAGCTTTTACTACCCTTTCGGCCGCCTCCTGTACTGTTCCGGGACCAGAGTGGTGATTAAAATCTGTTGCGGTGTATCCCGGATCAACAGCATTAACTTTGAACGCCGTATCTTTCAAACTGTAAGCTAATGCGATTGTGTAGCCATTGAGCGCCGCTTTGGATGCCATATAGGCAACTGGTTTAATGCCATAATATTTCCATGAGGGATCTGAATGTAAAGTAAGTGATCCTAAGCCCGAAGTTAAATTAACGATCCTTGGCTCATCAGCTTTCTGAAGCAGATCCATAAAGGCCTGTGTGACTTCAATTACGCCAAATACGTTAGTATCAAATACCTGTCTGTATGTATTTACAGCTGTATCAAGAACATCCTGAGGAAAACCGCCAGCAATCCCGGCATTATTGATCAGTACATCAAGTACCGTGATTTTATCGCCAAGTACTATTCTGGCCGCCGCCACTGAAGCCGGATCATCAACATCTATTACAATCGGTTCTACCTGGTCTAGCCCATCCGATTTCAATTGTGCTACAGCTTCTTCGCCTTTTTTAAGATCACGGCAGCCCAGATAAACATAATATCCTTTTTGTAGTAATTGTCTGGTGGTCTCAAAGCCGATACTCTTGTTTGCTCCTGTTATTAATACTGTTTTCATAATTATTTGTTTTAACAGTACAAATGTAAGTGGTGCTGCTGCTGAAGTATTACACATTCCATTGTATCAATGGTACATTTCACGGATTTTTGCCCTATAGACTGCAGGAGTTACATCAGTTTCCCTTTTAAAAAAACGATTGAAATAGGAAGCATCAGAAAAGCCCAGCTCAAAAGCAATTTCTTTTAGCGAGTTGTGGGTATGGAAAAGCATACGTTTTGCTTCCAGGACCAGACGATCATGTATATGCTTAATCGCAGGTTTACCACTCTGGAGCTTTACCATTTCACTCAAATGCCCAGCAGAAATATTTAAAACTGAAGCATAATCGGCAACCTCTTTTAGCTCCCGGTAAGAATCATTGATCTTTGCCTGATACTTTTTTAAAAGCAGTTTGTCGGCCGAAGTATCCACAGTCTTGTACTGTTCCACATATAAACGGCTCAGGTAAGTAAGCAAGACAGTTAGATAAGCAGTTAACATCCGTTGCTGCCACTCATTCGGCGTTTGATATTCTAAATTTATCTTCCCTATCAGGTCCTCCGCAAAAACTAAGTCTTCTTCCTTTAACA
>Ga0247803_1000647_pt1 | contig 18576 bp, 13 predicted proteins | sample UWRJL014104B1_FD_180928 | JGI IMG/M metagenome (GOLD analysis project Ga0247803, IMG submission 180928) | Plant litter microbial communities from Arlington Agricultural Research Station in Wisconsin, United States - UWRJ-L014-104B-1 | ecosystem: Environmental > Terrestrial > Plant litter >...
AATGTATTGCATTTGAAGATTCTTTTGCCGGTTTGCGTTCAGCACACGCGGCAGGAATGGTAACCATTTCGGTTCCGACCATGGAGGTTTTTGATGATCCGAAATTTAATCTGGCGCATTTCAAAATACCTTCACTGAACGATTATATTTTTGAAGAAATGAATGCAAAACAGATGAGTACAGAGTTTAAAGTTTAAAGTTCACAGCAGCCAGATCACCAGATCAAATGATCTGATTTATTTATAAATTAATTTCTGCCCTCATCAAATGATCGGACTTCGCCATTTCAGTGTTGTGATTGCTATCCGGATAACGTTGATTATCCTGAGTGTCATTGTGATTGAATGGCTCGCGTCACTGCAGACAAATGTAAATCTCATTTACATTTTGGGAGGGATTTTCATTTTTGTTCAGGGGTCATTATTGTATCAGTATGTTACCAATGTCAATCGAAAGCTGACATACTTTCTGGAGTCGGTACGGTATTCGGACTTTACCATTAACTTCCGCCACGACAATAAAATGGGTAAAACTTTTCAGGAACTGAACCAGCAGTTCAATGAGGTTTTACATGCTTTCAGACAGGCCAGGGCTGAAAAAGAAGCCAATCTTCAATATTTGAATACGATTGTCCAGCACATCGGAACGGGCCTGATTACTTTCGACAGTACGGGCCAGGTCAACCTGATCAACAATGCGGCACTTCGGATGCTAGGGATTTACAGATTGCATCAGCTGAGTGAATTAAAGGACAAGCATCCAAGACTGTACGAACTGCTTTCCAATCTTGATTCTGGTGTTCGTGAGTTGTACCGGACCCCCAATGACCAGCCTTTGGCATTGCAGGGCGCCGCCATTCAGATGCGTGGCATGTGGGTGAGGATTGTTGTTTTGCAAAATATCCAGACAGAACTTCAGCAGCAGGAAGTGGAATCCTGGCAAAATCTGACGCGCGTTTTAAGGCACGAGATCATGAATTCAATGACGCCCATTGTTTCGCTGGTTGGTACGATGCGATTGATTGTAAATGAAGACATTGAAAAATCAACCACGGATCAGGAAGCGGTAAATGATTTGAAAGAAGCATTGCAAACCCTTGAAAAAAGAAGCAAGGGAATGATGCAGTTCGTGAACGCGTACCGTGATTTTACCACTTTACCAAAACCCGTTTTTGCAAATCTCAATGCGGCCGAATTGTTGCAGGAGGTAATTCAGTTACTTCAAACGGACCTGACCAGTTCGGGCGTCCTGTGGAAATTGTCAGTAAAACCGGAAACTTTAACGATAAAAGCAGATGCAGGTCAGATTCAGCAAGTGTTGATCAATTTGATAAAAAATGCCTCTGAATCTTTTTCACAACAAACCGATCGCCTTATTACCTTGTCTGCCTATCAGAACGACAATCTGGCAATCATAGAAGTCCAGGACAACGGAGACGGCATTGAACCTGAGGCGATTGACAATATTTTTATTCCGTTTTATACTACAAAAAAGACTGGTTCAGGGATTGGGTTGAGTCTTTCACGTCAGATTTTACAGCAACATAACGGACAATTGAATGTGGTTTCCGAGGTTGGTAAAGGGACCATTTTTTCGCTTGTGATTTGAAATAGATGGCCCGTCACCGATGCACCCACCGGTGACGGGCTGTTATCAAACCAGTCCCTTCAAACCTGCAAAACTATTCCCCAAAACCAATTTATCATCAGCTCCAAGCCAATCTCTTAATAACGAAGCATATACATCCCGAAAATCGATCGAATAGCGGAGATCCCCGCCATCCAGATCCGTTAATACCGGGGCCTCATTGTAGACCAGGGAACTTCGTGGCGGGCCACCCAGAAGAAACACGTTATTGGCCGTTCCGTGATCAGTTCCATTGCTGCCATTTTGCTTTACTCTCCTGCCAAACTCACTGAAAGTCAACACCATGGTACGATCCAACTGACCACGATTTTTTAAATCATTCATAAAAGCACCGACCGATTCCGCATATTCTTTCAGCAGCCTGTCCTGCTGGTTACGTTGCCCTGCATGCGTATCAAATCCTGAAATAGAAGCATAATAAACAGATGTGTCAATGCCGGAAGTGATCAGATCAGAGATCGTTTTCAGGCTTTTCCCCAACTCGTTTTTTGGATACTCAGCATGATTGCTTTTTGCATTCCCTTTCTCAATCAAATAATCTGCGCTTGAGGTAGTGTCGGCAAGGGTTTTATACAAATAACTCACCTGATTATGTTCGCCAGCGTGCTCACTGGCTGTTTTCGAAATTTTATTAACCATCCCGTTCCGCGTCTGGCGATACAGTTTTTGGGGGTCAATCATAGCCAATCCATTGTTTGCTTCCCCTTTCAAAGCCAGACTGAGCGTGTCATCAATTTCAAGCATGTGATGCGCTTTCACTGTGCAGGAAGAGCATGTTGAGTCGAGATACCGCCCCAGCCAGCCCGTATTCAGATATTGATCAGCCGCGCTTGCCGATTGCCAGATATCCATGGATCGAAAATGTGAGCGGTCAGGATTGGGATAACCCACATTATTGAGAATCCGGACCCGGCCATCATCATATAAACTTCTCAATGCCCGCAAAGCCGGATTCAGGCCGATCTCATCATTTAAGCTCAATACCTGAGATCGTTCAATACCCAAAGTCGGGCGCTCACGATAGTAGATATCATTGCGGTATGGAATTACGGTATTAAGTCCGTCGTTTCCGCCAGACAACTGAATCACGACCAATACCTTTCCGTTATTTTCACCAATTATTCTTTGCTCGTGGGCTTTAAGAAAATGTGGAATCAACATGGTTCCAGCTGTCGCGAAAGCCGAATTTTTTATAAACTCACGTCTGTTCATGATCATTTCATTTTAGGATGCTGATTAAACAATCTGGTATTCGGGCAAGCTCATTACCGACAAAGTAATTTTTCTGATCAGGCGGATCCGGTCATTGTCTTCAACCTTTATCTCCGATAAGAGCTTCATCACTTCCGGCGAGGGATCCACTGCAAGTAGCTGACTAGCAATAATTTGAGGCAATTTCACAACTTCATCCTTTTCAAATCCGGCAGCCCATTTGCTCCAATCAATTGTTGCTTTTGCATTTTTATTGACCCGGTTTACCATTAAGTCATTCACATCTCCGCTATCCTTTGCCTTCACTTTAACTTCCTCTGTGCCAGCCATTAAAGCAGGCAGCTGCATGCGGAAAAGCAAACTTGAACTGTCAATCCAGTTTCGCCCTCCGGGCCAGCCTGCCACATTCGGAGGATAAAACAAGACTTGTCCCAACACTTTTTGAACGTAAAGCATCGATTCCTGGTCTGTGAAAGTTGCGCCGAGCGTTCTTTGTATTCCCACCAATAATTCTATGGGCGATTTGATCAGTAGATTTTCAGCCGTAGTTTCGTAAAACCAGTCAGATTCCAGAATGTTGTGCATCAATTTGCTGATATCATACCCTGAGGTATAAAAACCATCCGTAAGCTTATCAATGCGCTTACTGTCAGCAACTTCACTTACAAATGTCCTGTATATTTTTGCAGTAATAAAATGTGCTGTCTCTTTCTTTTCCAGGAGAATCCTGATAATATCCTCTCCCTGAAAATTCCCTTGCTGACCAAGAAAGCTTTTCGCACTATCATCATGTATTTTTGGTCTGAATTGAAAAGATCCTGCCGCATCAAAACCCCAGCCGGTAAAAGCCCGTGCTCCTTCTTTTACATCAGTTTCCGAATAATTCCCGATTCCCAGCGTAAAAAGCTCCATTACTTCCCGGGCAAAGTTCTCGTTCGGACTGTTTTTCCGATTTTGCTGGTTGTTCAGAAATTGCAGCATAGCAGGCTCTTTGGAAACGGCGAGAAGCATTTCACCGAAATTACCCAAGGCATGTTTTCGGATTGTTTCAATATAACTTTGTACAAATTTGGGCCTTTCGACGCGACAGGCAAAGTGTCCATGCCAGAATAAGGCCATTCGCTCACGTAGAATCCCCTCGCCCGTCGCCATTTTATTGACCCATGTTTTATTCAGGTTCCGAATATTCTCACGACCCTCCTTCATCAAACGTTTCTTGATATCTTCACGAACAGAGTCACTTTGCATGACCATTTTGTTCATGTTTTCCTCTCCCTCCATCTCAGAAACTGGTTTGTGATCCAGTGGTGTGTAAATCTCGCTATCCTTGAAAAGTTCGGCGATTGATTTTTTTAAAGATTTGTGGTGGGACGGGACGGTGCTGAGACCCATTCGGCGATAGAGATGATTCAGCTGGGATTGTGAAGTTCTGTCTTTCATATCGTTCGGTTCAGTTTCCTATTGGACTTAAAGAACGTGTAAAAGGTTTAATATCTTACAGATACAATTTAATTATTCCCTGAAATAGATGAATAACTGCCGCACTTACTTTGTTATTTTTGAACAATAATTTTTGAAACAGAAAAACGTTTTGCCTTTGCAACCATTAGCAGGCAATCTGCATCATGAACAAAAAGAGAAGGATAAGAAAATGAAAAGGGCAATATTGTTAACAATCATCAGTATTTTCATGCTGGCATGCCAAAGCGCATCTGTCGACAAAAAAGATGGTGAAATAAAGTATAAGGAAACGGTCACTTTAAACGATGTTCCGTTTTCAACGCTTACATTTTATGAAGTATCTGATAGCCGTTGTCCCGAAGGCGTGCAATGCTTTTGGGCAGGAAACGCAACAGTCGATCTTGCTTTGGCAGGTGTAAATACGGAAGGCAAGGTCTCGAAACATATCAACATGTGTATTGGAGACTGCCGGACCCTGTACAAATCTGCACCGTATCGTCTGGCAGATACCCTGGATCAGGAATTTGCGGGACAGCAATACAGGTTTATTTTGGAAGCAGTAAGCCCTGCTCCCAAGGCAGACAGCACGGTTACAAAGGCGGCTTATTCTATTCTGCTAAAAGTTGAGAGGAAATAGATTTAAATTTTAATAAAAAAAGCGGGTTCACTGCAAATAACCAATGAACACGCTTTTTGATTGTATTGCTAATTATTCCTCAGATGTAGCCAACTTGCTTTTCCTATAACCATAACTGAAATAAATCACCAATCCGATGGCCAGCCAGATCACAAAAATCAACCAGTTGGAAGCGCCCAATTCTGTCATTAGATAAAGGTTCGTTAAAATCCCCATAACTGGCAGAACGGAAAAATTATATTTGAAACTCATCACCGAAAGTACCAGCCAGGTAATCCAGAAGATGATTGTCAGCATTTTGTGTTCAAAAATTTCCGCCGCTGTCAGTGCCTGCCACTCGGTAACAATGCTCTGTCCGTAATATATAATCCCAAAAATCGCCGCAAGAAAACCAATCCCGACAATGAACTTTCCATTGATATAAGGAACCTTAAATTTAGACCTTTCAGAAAGTCCGGAATGGTCCAGATAAAGCACACCCCCACAGACCAGAATAAAAGCGAAAAATGTACCAACACTGGTAAGATCAACGAAGAAATCCATTTTGAAAAACAACGCAGGAATACCTACAACGAGCCCGGTAATGATGGTAGCGAAAGAAGGGGTCTGATATTTTGGGTGAATTCTGGAGAATTTTTTCCATAAAAGTCCGTCACGGCTCATGGTCATCCAAATCCTTGGTTGGCCCAATTGGTACACCAATAAAGCACTCGTGATGGCTATTACGGAACTAACTGAAATAACACCAGCCATAAAATCCAGTCCGTTTTTTTGGAAAACAAATGCCAGAGGATCGCTTACTTTTAATTCCTTGTAATTAACCATTCCAGTCAATACGAGTGTAATCAATACATATAAAACGGTACAAATAATAAGGCAGTAGATCATAGCTTTGGGCATATCGCGCTGCGGATCTTTACATTCCTCGGCCGTTGTTGAAATGGAATCAAAACCTATAAAGGCAAAGAATACTGCCGCCACTCCGCTAAGAACTCCTTTGACACCATTGGGTGCGAACGGGCTCCAGTTTTCAGGTTTTACATAAAATGCTCCCGCGAAGATAACGAGTAACACCACGCCGACTTTCAAAATAACCATGATATTACTCGCCGTCCGCGATTCCCTGATCCCGATGTAAACCAATGCAGTCACCAATAAAGTGATCAGTCCGGCAGGTAAATTGAAGATGACAGGAAAATCCAGAAATCTGGGCGCAGATTCGAAAGCAACAGCCGCCATTCGTTCGTAGGTCGACAAGGATTCCAATCCCTCAGTTTGTAATTTATTAAAAGCTTCGGAAGCTGCGACCGGGTTCATGGTCAGCCAGCCCGGAAGCGTGATGCCAAAACCTTTAAGCATACTCACAAAATATTCCGACCAGGAAATGGCAACCACCATGTTTGAAACGGCATATTCCAGAATAAGTGCCCAGCCAATGATCCACGCAAACAATTCACCAAAAGCGACATACGCATACGTATAAGCGCTACCGGAAACGGGAACTGTGCTGGCAAATTGGGCGTATGACAAGGCTGTAAAAACGCAGGCAATGGCGGTAAAAACGAATAAAAGGGATACCGCAGGACCGCCGTTATAACTTGCAATCCCGATCGTACTGAATATTCCGGCACCAACAATGGCTGCAATTCCGAGTGAAACCAAATCCCTGACTCCTAATATTTTTGCCAGTCCGCCATCACGCGAATGTGCATCTCTTAGAATCTGATCAACTGATTTTTTACGAAAGAGTGAAGTATTGTTTTTCATGCAGGGATAAAAGTTATGCTCGTCTCATTATTGAATCGGGAGCGAAAATAAGGATATTCTTTAATGATCACGGTATGTGACATTAAATTGTTCGGTATTAATAAAAAAACCCATATATAATTCTTTAAATTTTACAATGACAAATATTTTATTCCGAAAATTCACGTTCAGGCCAACGCGTTCATTATTACCGTCCTGGATCCGTTTTACGTAATGATATTTAAACTTTATATTTACGCAATCCTTACCCATATTTCTATTTTATAGCTATGAAATATTTAAAAATAATGGCCGTGGCACTCCTGTTCTGGGGGCCTGACCTAGCCGCTCAGACAATTGCCGCATACACCACCTCGCAAGCGCATTCCCATAACGATTATGAACAAAAAAGACCTTTTCGGGAAGCATACGAGCAGCAATTCGGCTCAATAGAGGCGGATCTGTTTTTGGTAGACGATACACTTTATGCTGCCCATAACAGCGACGACATCACAAAGGACAGAACTTTTACAAAATTATATCTTCAACCCATTTTAGCCCAGATCGAGAAAAATAACGGTGAAATTTATGCCCAGAAGAATCTCACACTTCAGCTTCTGATCGACTTAAAAACGCCGGCTGAGGAAACTCTGGCTGCCTTGGTCAAAGTCCTAGAACCTTACCAGCACCTACTGGCACCGAAAGGGTCTGTGAGCATTGTGGTAAGTGGAAACACGCCTTCGCCCGAAAAATTTGCTGAATACCCGCCATTCATATTTTTTGACGGTCGACCTGAAATCATCTATACGCCTCAGCAACTTGAAAGAATTGGCCTGATCAGCCAGGCTTTTCAAAAGTATTCCAAATGGGACGGAGAAGGAGAAATAGCCGAAAAAGATAAAAAGGCAGTACTAAAAGTGGTAAAGCAGGTGCATGCCCAGGGGAAAAAAATACGCTTTTGGGCCACCCCCGACAATATAAACGCATGGAAAAAAATGATGGCCTTTGGAGTTGATTTTTTGAATACTGACAAAGTCGTGCAAATGGGTGACTACCTCAGAACGGCCCCGCGCTAGAAATTGTAACATCTTTTCCTTGTTTGTAATGTTTTAAACAAATAGAAAAATGCAACTGCAAATGCCTTAAATTGAATCTGATATCTCTTTAATACACTCCTAAAACCACCCACCTTTCATGTCGTCAGAAAAGATTGTAGAACTTAAAAAAGTTTTGAAGCCCATACATCTCTGGGCAATTGCTGTTGGCCTTGTGATTTCTGGTGAATATTTTGGGTGGAATTACGGTTGGGGTGTTTCCGGAACCATCGGTTTTTTAATTGCAACCCTGGTCGTAACGGTCATGTACATCACTTTCATTTTCAGTTTTACCGAATTAACAACCTCAATTCCACAGGCAGGCGGGCCTTTTGCGTATTCACATCGCGCCTTTGGGTGGCTGGGCGGACTTATTGCAGGATACGCAACCCTTGTTGAATTTTTAATCACGCCTCCAGCCATTGCTTTTGCACTCGGGAGTTATACCCACTTTCTTTATCCGTCCATTTCAGTTCTTCAAACCGCTTTTGCCTGCTACGTCATTTTTATTGGAATAAATCTTCTCGGTATCAAAGAATCAGCTACTTTTTCACTCGTTGTGACACTGCTGGCCGTGGTCGAACTTCTGGTTTACATTGGAATTGTAGCACCTCATTTTTCTTACGAAACTTTTATTTCCGAACCTATGCCATTTGGCTGGGCTGGTGTCTTTGCTGCGCTGCCTTTTGCAATCTGGTTTTATCTGGCAATAGAGGGCGTCGCGATGGTTGCGGAGGAAGTAGAAAACCCGAAGAAAACCATATCTCTTGGCTACATTTACGGTATTCTTACACTCGTCGTTCTGGCATTGGCCGTAATGATTTTTACCGGAGGAATTGCCCACTGGCGTGTTTTAGCCAATATTGATTATCCGCTTCCGGCCGCATTGGGTATCGTTTTAGGAAGGGACTCGGGGCTGACACACCTTTTTGCAAGTTTGGGATTATTTGGCTTGATCGCTTCTTTTCATGGAACGATCATCGGTTATTCAAGACAGATTTTCGCGCTGGCACGCAGCGGTTATTTGCCTTCTTTTTTAGGAACAGTCAACGCCCGTTACCAAACTCCGCACTGGGCCTTGTTTGCCGGAGGAATTGTTGGCTGCGTTGCTTTAAGTCTGGGAACCACCGATCAGGTGATTATTCTGGCCGCCCTGGGCGCTGTGGTCATGTACATCATCAGCATGGCTGCACTGTTTGCATTGCGTAAAAAAGAACCAAATTTAGAGCGTCCGTTTTCCGTTCCGCTTTATCCCTATTTCCCGATGATAGCCCTGGTTTTATGCGTTATCTGCCTCATTGCGATTGTGTATTATAACCCGGATTTAAGCCTGTGGTTTTTTACAGGATTAGCCGTGCTAATTGCGCTTTTTGTTGCTTCGGGAAGACATAAAGCTGAGCGTTAAAGTGTAATAATTCGGCAGAAATTTAAGTAGACAGTTACAGATTCGCGCATCTGGTTATGGTTCTGATTGAAAGTCACCGGATATTAAAGTATCGAGTGACTTTCAATCAGAACCATTTTTATTTGATCCAATCACCTGACAATCAAATCATTTCCCTTTTTTCTCCAACACTCGTCAGTTAGACATCTTTCCTCTGGCATGTGAAGACAAAATTAAAATTATAACATTCTTTGTAATTAGTCTAAATACTATTTCCTTTGTAAAATATAATTGGTCTAAATTGATATACGCTCCCAATGAAACATTTTTTTACACTCATTTGGATTCTTTTTTTTATCGGGGCAGAACAGTCAGTAGCTCAGCAAGGGGAAATTAAGGGAAGAATTCTGACTCAGGACAGTAAATCGCTGGAAGGTGTAAGTGTTATGCTTAAAGGAACCAAATACGGAAATACGACAACTTCGGACGGAAAATATTACTTGAAAGCTCCGGCCGGAAATTACACGATGGTCATAAGTGTGCTAGGCAACGAAAAAAGAGAAGTACCGGTTGAGGTAAAGACCGGGTCCGAAACAATCATTGAAGATATTCAGCTTTCAGAATCAGCCATTTCCCTGGGTGACGCCATCGTTACCGGACAGTTTGGAAAACAATCATTGCGAAATTCGGTTTACCAGGTCAGGACGATTGACAGTGAACGTATACGGCTGAGGGGCGCTACAAATATTCAATCTGTATTGAACACAGAACTCGGAATACGTTTTTCAAATGACCCCATTTTAGGAACTACGGACATTCAGTTAATGGGTTTGAAGGGTCAGAATGTAAAAATATTGTTGGATGGCGTGCCCATGGTGGACCGTGGAGAAACCCGTGAAAGCATTGGTCAGGTCGACATCAATACCATTGAACGCATTGAAATTGTGGAAGGCCCGATGTCTGTTATTTATGGAACGGATGCTTTGGCCGGTGTAATTAATATCATCACAAAAAAAGGCGAAGGAGGTGACAATCTGATCGTTTCGGCCCGGTTTCAGGAAGAAACTGTCAGCGATGAATACAATGCATTTTCAAAAGCCGGTTCACACAATGCCAATCTGGGCGTAACCTGGCAAAAAAAGGGTTTTCAGTTTTCAGGAAATGCAACCCGAAATAATTTTGGCGGCTGGCAGGGTGATCTGACAGGCCGGGCAAAAACCTGGTTACCAAAGGAACAAATGCTATACAGTGCCGGATTAGGCTACGCTGGCAAAAAATGGAATGTCTGGTACAGGTTCAACGGAACAGACGAAACGATCAAATTATTAGGTAATGCCACCGTTGCAAATTCTGCCGGAGACAAAGATTATATCACGAAACGCTGGTTTCATCAGGCTCAGGGAGAATATCAGATAAACGATAAACTGGATTTTTCGGGAGCACTTTCCTATACCGATTACAGTCGCAGAACTTTGAGTACCAATATTGACCTCAACACTGGAAAACGCACCTTGTCGCTCGATCTGGCGGCTCAGGACAAATCAATTTTTACAACTACATTTTTCAGGGGAATTGCCAGGTACAAACTTTCACCCAACATATTTTTCCTTCCCGGAATAGAAATCAATAACAATAGCAGCAGCGGACAGCGTATAAAAGGCGAACCAACGATCAATGAATACGCCTTCTTTGTTTCATCAGAACTGAAAGTAACACCGGCAATAAAACTGAGTCCAGGAGTGCGTTTTATCAAAAATTCAGTTTATGATGCGCCTCCGGTGATTCCTTCGCTTAACGCTAAAATCAATTTAAGCAAATCGCTTGATTTGAGGTTGGCTTATGCAAGAGGATTTCGTTCCCCGGCATTGCGCGAATTGTACTTCGATTTTCACGATGCTTCCCACTCGATCAATGGAAATGTAAATCTGAAGGCAGAATATTCAAACAGCTTCAACTCGTTTTTGGTCTGGAATGCTTCTGAAAGATCCGCGCTTCGCATTACCACCACTTTGGGTGCATTTTACAATGTTTTTCATGATCGCATTGATACGGCATTGGATCCAAACGACAGGACGCAAACGACTTATCTCAACGTAAGCCTATTTAAAACAACCGGATTCAGTCTGGAAAATAAATTTTTCCGGAAAAACATTCAGGCAACCATTGGTGGCACTTACATCGGGACTTACAATGAAATCCTGCAAGACGCAGAAGGATTATCGGATCTTCCTGAATTCGTATGGTCACCGGAGGTGAACGCAAATCTGGTTTATACTTTCCCCAAAATTGGGGCAAGTGTCAACCTGTTTTACAAATATACCGGCAAAAAACCTGCTTACGTCCTGAACTCAACCACCCCATTATCTGCAACTCTGACGCAGATAAGCAGCTATCATATCGCAGATCTGACGATCACCAAAAATTTCAGTAAGTATCTCAACGTCATTGCCGGAGCTAAAAATATTTTCGATGTAACTGCCATAAGAACGACAACTCCGGGGGCAGGACACGACACAAGCGGGCCTGGATTCAGTGGCCGTTCTTACTTTCTTGGACTGAACATCCGCTGGTCAAAAAATTAATCAATACCCAATTTAAATAAACAATTATGAACAAATTAATTAAGCCTCTGCTCGTCTTTGCCTTTCTGGGAATATTCAGCGCCTGTAAAGATGACGAGCCGCCACTGCCGGATAATCTTGCCGCATTTGAATCTGCTGCCCAAGGATTTGACGGGGAACAGGTAGAAGTAAAAATCGTATTAAGCCGTGCTGCGGAATCTGCAACGGCAATTTCAGTTTCCTTAACGCCGACACTTTTAACTTACGGAACACAATTTACAACGGACCCTGCTGCCACAAATAACACATTGGCATTGACAGTCCCAGCCGGTGCAACGGGAATTTCTTTTAAGGTGATCAAAAAAACAGGCGTACTTTTAAATGGTGACGAAAGCATCCAGTTTAAGCTGGCATCTGTTGCCGCACCGGTTCTTGTTGGTACCAATACCGAGACCAAACTGAGCTTTAAAGCAATTGTTTCCGACGGAACGGCGATCACGTTGAACGGAATTGCAGCCTCAGAAGCGGGTGTAAGCGCAGGTAATTCTGTATTTCTTGATTTGAGCGCAAATACGCAAACACCAGTTCTTCGTAACAGCTGGGATTTGGGTTTCAACGCCGGAACTGATTTCCGTGTGATCATTAACAACACGAACGTTGCATCTGCAATCGAGATCAATAAATCAGATATTAATGCGGTAACAGCTGCGGACATCAATCTTGATCAACTCGGTTTGGGACAAGGTATGGGAACATTCTCATTGTTTGATGATGTAACTGGTGATCTTACCAAGACGGTGATCAAAGAAATTTCAGCAACCGATGCTGACAACAAGGTTTATGTAATTAACCGTCTGGGTGGAACAGGCGCTGCTTTGCCCGTTGATCAAATTTACAAAGTACGTATCCTTCGCAAAGGAACGACTGGTTATACTTTACAATATGCAAAATTGACCGATACCACTTTCAAAACACTGGACATTACAAAAGATGCCGCTTACAATTTCCAGTTTGCTTCTCTGGTAACGGGCGCAGCGGTAAGTGTTGAACCGGTTAAGGCGCGTTGGGACATCGTCTGGGGTTACAGCATTTACTTCACAGGAACAACACCTTATGCATTCTCGGACCTTGTTTTCCTTAACAGATATGCGGGAACAGAAGCAGCAGAAGTGTTAACAGCAACTACTACTTATGATGCATTCGCAGAAAGTAACCTGACTGGCATCACATTCAGCAAAGACCGCGACGTAATCGGTTCAAAATGGAGAGCGACCACGGGAACAATCGGTGTCAAAACAGATCGTTTTTATCTGATCAAGGATACATCGGGCAACATCTACAAATTGAGATTTGTAAGCTTCCACGCCAATGATGGCGGCGAGCGCGGCAAGCCTAAACTGGAATACAAACTGGTTAAAAAAGGAGCGTAATTATTTCAGATTATTCTTAAATCCGCCAGAGAGACACGGTTCAGGACTGTCGTCTCTCTGGTATTTTGAATTTTAAACAACAGAAAAAAATGCTTTTATCAATCATCATATCAATCGCCGCACTTACCAATCCGGATAAAAATGCCGGAGTTGAGGGCAAGCAAACCAATCCCGTGACGCAAATGAATGTGAACAAATCGGAAGTTGTCGTGATCAAAGACCTGAATGGCAACACGAAACCCTATATCTATTTCAGCTTTTCTACCGGTAAAGATGTTTCGGCAGAAGATGCAAAAACCACCAAATGGGATCTTGCATTCAGTAAAACAACGATTGCTGTAAACGGTGGCACGAGCGGTCCGGGAAAAGGGGGCGCTCAGATCATCGAACAGCCATTTGAACTAATAAAAGAGGGCCCGAAAGATGGCTACAAAACAGATGGCGAAGGCGGCTTTGCCATTCCAGGCGGCAGCGGAAATTCATGGTATAAGTACGACATGAGCGTTCACGCCATTCTGCCCATTGTTGGCCGAACCATTCTTGTTAAAACCACAGAAGGGAAATTCGCCAAAGTTGAGATTATAAGTTACTACAAAGGCGCACCGGAAGAAGTGCCTACCGAAGAATCAAGCTACTTCACATTCCGTTATGCACTGGCAGACGAAAACGGGAAGTTTTAAAGTTTTGCCACGGATGCACGAATTCAATTCTCGATTCTTATGTATTCGTGGCACTCTTTCCCTTTTCCCTTACCCTACTTCTCCAAGATACCCTTCAAATTAGCCAATCCATCTGCGAAATCTTTTCCTACGGATTTTTCCATTCCCATAAACGGCATCATTCCGTTCATGGGGTATGGCATTTTTCCTGCAAAACCCCATTTGACTTTCGTCTGATTTTCTCCCGCACTTTCGGTGATCATATATGCGTTGTTTGTGGATTCGAACGGCTCTATAAACCGGAGTTGCGTATCAATCCTGTTTCCTTCCGAAATTTTCGTGATCTCCTGCTCTCCCTTTCCGACCTCATCGTTTCCCTCCCATTTGGAGGTGAAGCCGACAGTGCCGTCAATTCCTGTAAAACTTTTTTTAACGTTCGGATCCTTCGCCATCCAGACACTCCAGTTGTCCTGATTTTTCAAAGATTTCAGATATTCGAAAACCTCAGCCCTTGGCTTATTGATCACAATCTCTCTTTCCACAGCATAATCCTTGGGCATAACGAGCGCGGCAATGAGAAACAACACGATTAATCCAAAAATAACATACAGCACTTTTTTCATAACAGAATCCGTTTGAGGTGAAAAACTGAATTTATATTTGACTTCATCAATATCTTCAATTGTTTCAACGTTTTTCATTCCTGCCTTTTCCAAAACCCGAATGGAGGCCTGATTATCCACATTGACAAAGGCAATCACCCTTTTTGCACCAAGCTTATTTCTGGCAAATTCGATCAGACTACCGGCAATTTCCGTGGCTACTCCTTTTCCCCAATGTTCTTCCTGAATGCGGTACCCGATTTCAATTTCACGGCCAACTTTATCCAGTTTAGCAGCGCCGATCAATTCCCCGGTTTTAATATCCTCAATTAAATATCTGCCAAAAAAAGTATTGCTGCTGTTTTCAATCAGAAAGCCCTCCAGCATTTCATCCGATTCTTCACGGTTCAGTGCATATCCCGTCACGAATTTCATCACTGCCGGATTGTTGCTCAATCTGTAATATTTGTCTCCATCGGCAGCGGTCATTTTATTTAAAACAAACCGCAGAGTAGTAATTCGGAACTCTTTCATATAAAAAGCTTCACTAATTTTAAATGGTAAAGCTCGTAATTTTCATCTCTGAAATAGTCAAAAATGTACTACGAAAATACATTTTGTTCGTAAAAATCTCATTAATTAACCCTTATTTATTTTTGAGTTACATGTAAACGAAAGTCACAAAAAAAGCCTTCCGGGCAGGATATTTGTAGTAACGGTGACGAATAAATATTCTATTTTGCAAGAGGATATCCCATTGCCCCATGAGATGATTTCATCCGCTTTTAAGCTTCAATCAACAGCTATTTTAATTTATGAAAAGATATTTTCCTTTTATTGCAAAATACCGCAATGCGATGATTTTCGGTCCATTGCTGGCCATTATCGACGTTTTTGGAGAAATTGTGCAACCCATGCTCATGTCTGATATTGTAGACATCGGCATTAAAAATCAGGATACCCGTTACATTCTGAGAATGGGTGCGCTCATGATCGGCTTATCTCTGGTGGCGATTATCGGTGGTGTGGGAAATGTATATTTTTCTTCCAAATCTTCCGTCGGCTTTGCAAGCGAGCTTCGCAAAGGTTTATTTAAAAAGATACAGGAATTCTCTTTTTCCAATATCGACACATTCAGCAGTGCCTCCCTGGTTACGCGTCTGACAAATGACATCAACACCCTCCAGCAAGTTGTCATGATGTCGCTCCGGCTACTGATCCGTGCACCGCTCATGTTGATCTGTGCGGTTATTTTTGCATTGCAGATCAACAGGGAACTGACCATTATTATAGCCGTTGCCATACCTGCATTAAGTATCGCCATTTTCATTATCATGAAAAAAGGAATTCCTTATTTCACCAAAATGCAGCAAAAACTGGATCGTGTCAATGCTGCCATTCAGGAAAACCTGACCAATATACGGGTTGTAAAATCATTTGTCAGAAGCGATTTTGAAGAACAAAAATTTGCTACCGCCAACAAGGATTTAATGGATATGTCGGTGAAAGCTTCCACCATTGTGGTTTTGATTATGCCGGTAATGATGCTGATCATGAATGTTTCAATCGTCGCGGTCGTCTGGTTTGGAGGAAATAAAGTAATGCAGGGCGACTTGCTGGTCGGACAATTGATGTCATTTATAAGCTACATTACTCAGATTCTGATTGCATTGATGTTGCTCTCGATGACAATTATGATGTTTTCAAGAGCGAGTGCTTCTTCCAAAAGAATTCTGGAAGTGCTGGATACTGAAATTGATATCAAGGACACACCCACGGCATTAACCCGGAATAAACTGATCCAAACAGGCAAAGTCGAATTTCGTGATGTCTGTTTTAAATACAATTCCAGCAGCGATTTATTTGTACTGAAAGACATCAGTCTGACGGTGCAACCGGGAGAATTAATTGCAATCATTGGCGCAACAGGTTCCGCTAAAACAAGTCTGGTTCAACTCATTCCAAGATTATACGATGTATCAGAAGGACAGGTACTGATTGACGATCTAGATGTAAGGGATTATTCATTGAAACATTTACGCGAAGCTGCGGCCACTGTACTTCAAAAAAATGTGCTGTTTTCGGGTAGCATTAAAAGCAATCTTAAATGGGGCAATCCGGATGCAAACGATGAAGAAATTATTTCAGCTGCCAAGGATGCACAGGCTCACGATTTCATCATGTCGCTTCCAAATCAGTACGAAACAATTTTAGGACAAGGTGGTGTAAACCTTTCAGGCGGACAGCAGCAGCGGCTTTGTATTGCAAGAGCACTTTTAAAGAAGCCGGTGATTCTGATTCTTGACGACAGCACCAGCGCGGTCGACACGGCAACGGAAGCAAAAATCCGGGAATCTTTGCAGCAAAACCATTCCAACACAACCACTTTCATCATTGCCCAGCGCATCAGCTCCATTGAATCTGTTGACCGGATTATTATTCTCGACGATGGCCGCATTGCAGGTATTGGCACCCACGACGAACTTATGAAAAACAACGCCATTTACCAGGAAATTTATCAGTCTCAGCAGCAAAATGAGGCCATAGCATCATGAGCGAACACAAATCAACAAGCCCGCCGGCCGGAAGCGGCGGACTGCCGGGAGGCGGAGCAACACGGCGTTTTTCAACTGAAAAACCAAAAAATATGAGCCAGACGATGCGTCGGCTTTGGGGTTATCTGCAAAAAAACAGACTAAAATTATTCGTTGTCGTACTCTTTATTCTGATCAATACAGGAGCTGCATTGACCGGCTCGTATCTGCTCAGGCCGCTTATCAATGATTACATTATCCCAAAAGACATTGATGGTTTGCTTCAAATGCTTGGGATTATGCTGGTTATTTATCTGGCCGGAGCATCGGCGGCCTACTTGCAAAGTCGTTTTATGATCATCATTTCACAAAAAACAGTGAATGAACTCAGGAACGATTTGTTCAAAAAACTGCAATCGCTGCCCTTACAATTTTTTGATACCAACAGTCATGGCGAACTTATGAGCCGGTTTACCAATGACGTGGACCTGATCAGTGAATCTTTGAACAACAGTTTTACGCAGATTTTTACAAGTATCATTACTTTGACCGGTACGTTTCTTCTCATGCTGTATATCAGCCCATTGCTGACTTTGGTAACGTTGATCATGGTTCCGTTGATGCTTTTTCTGGCGTCGCAGGTAATTAAAAGGAGCAAGAATTATTTCATTTCACAGCAGAAGGCGGTGGGCGTTACCAATGGATATATTGAAGAAATCATCACAGGGATCAAAGTGGTGAAAGTTTTTGGTTACGAGGAAAAAGCGGAAAGTGATTTTGAAAAACTGAATGACGACCTCCGTGATAAAGCGACCAAAGCGCAGATGTATTCAGGATTGATGATGCCGATCATGATCAACATGAGTACGATCAATTACGCACTTACCGCAACAATTGGCGGAATTCTGGCCGTAACCAGAGGACTGGACATTGGAGGATTGGCTTCATTTCTGCAATATTCCAGGCAATTCGGAAGGCCTATCAATGAACTATCCAGCCAGCTCAACAGCTTGCAGGCGGCATTGGCCGGAGCCGAACGCGTTTTTGAAATGATGGACCAATTGCCTGAACCTGCTGATTCCCACAAAGCCGTAACGCTTACAGAGGTCAATGGAGAAATTCGTTTTGAGAATGTTACTTTCAGCTACGGCCCTGAGAAAGTGATCTTACACGAAATTTCGCTTTGCGCAAAACCTGATCAGAAAATTGCCTTCGTAGGTTCCACAGGTGCCGGAAAAACGACAATTATTAATCTACTGCCAAGATTCTACGATATCCAGTCCGGGAAAATTACGATTGATGGCATTGATATTAAAAACATTTCCCGTGAAAGTCTGCGAAAATCACTGGCCATCGTCTTGCAGGATACGCATTTATTCACCGGAACGGTTCTGGAAAATATTCGTTACGGGCGGCTGACTGCGAGCGATGACGAAGTAGTTCATGCGGCACATCTGGCGAATGCGCATTCGTTTATCAGCCGGATGCCGCAGGGTTACCAGACCATTCTGGATGGAGACGGCAGCAATCTGAGCCAGGGACAGCGACAATTACTGAACATTGCCCGAGCAGCCATTGCCGACGCTCCTATTCTGATTCTGGACGAAGC
>Ga0247803_1000648_pt1 | contig 18562 bp, 14 predicted proteins | sample UWRJL014104B1_FD_180928 | JGI IMG/M metagenome (GOLD analysis project Ga0247803, IMG submission 180928) | Plant litter microbial communities from Arlington Agricultural Research Station in Wisconsin, United States - UWRJ-L014-104B-1 | ecosystem: Environmental > Terrestrial > Plant litter >...
ATGCAACTGATCCATGACCGGATTATCCTGGAAGCCAAGCGTAAAATTATTCATAGCGAAAATACGTTAAAAGAGATTGCTTATGAACTTGGTTTTACCGACCGCCCTTACTTTAGCCGGTTTTTTAAAAAGCAAACAGGTTCTTCACCAGAAGACTTTCAAAAGCAGGCCAGAGAACATATAGAGTCGAAATTTAACACTTTAGTCGAATAGTATACGGAGTTACGCAACTTACTGAACGGTTCAATCGCTAGCAAAACCCCTCTTCTAATAAAAGAGGGGTTTTGTGCATTTTTCGCTTTTATCTTTCTTTTTTCTGCTGATCCTGTAACAAAAATGGCAGGGCTGCGACCTATGGAACAAAGACATGAAAATTGAAGCATAGTCAATTGCACCGAACGTTTTATGCTGCTTAAGAAGCATAACCGTCTGGGCTAAAAAACCATTATTTATTTCAATTAATTTTTCTCCTAAAAGCGGGACGGATACCCTCATGCCTATAAAAAACCAACATATCATGAAAAAAATCATTCTTTTATTATTGTTATTAGCTGTTGTCAAAGTTTCAGCACAGCAATTATTAGTGACCGACAGTGTGACTATCCGCCTTAAAAGTGGAAACGAACTTACGGCTATAGTGGTTCAAAACAAGGCGATAAATACACCTATGCCGGCATTGCTCCGCTATTCAATTTACGTTAGTTTGCCAACAGAAAAATGGTTTAATTCCTTAGCTGTATTACGCGGATATGTAGGCGTAACCGTACTTGTAAGGGGCAAATATTTAAGTAAGCAGGAAGCAGACCCATTTGCTCACGATGCAGAAGATGCATGGGAGGTGATAGACTGGGTAAGCAAACAAACCTGGTGCAACGGTAAAGTAGGAATGTATGGAGCCAGTTATCTTGGATTTAGTCAATGGGCCTCAGTAAAGAAACTGCATCGCGCACTAAAAACAATCGTGCCCCAGTCGGCCGTTGGTATTGGTGTCGATTTTCCATCCCATAATCATATCAATTCCGGTTATAGTCTTAATTGGCTCCATTATGTTACCGACAGTAAGATTATGGACAGCACAACGGTAGCACAGTTTTCAGATCGTAAAAAATGGAATGCCCTATTTAATAAATGGTATACCAGCGGCAAATCTTTTGCCTCCATGGACACCATGGAGGGCAGGCCAAATCGAATATTTCAGCAATGGCTAAAGCATCCGGCTATCGATAACTACTGGAAGAAAATGACGCCGACTGCTAAAGAATATGCGCAACTGGATATACCGGTATTAACTGTCGCAGGATATTTTGACGTGAATCAGTTTGGTGCAATGTACTACTTTAAACAGCACAATGAACAACGAAAAAACGCAAACCACTACTTGATATTGGGACCATATGATCATATGGGACTGCAGCAAATGATGATGCCAGCTGTTGTTGATGGTTACCAGATCGACGCTGCTGCTATTTTTAAAATATACAAATTAACATTCGACTGGTTTGATTATATCCTGAAAGGTGGAGTAAAGCCTGCAATGCTGAAAGACAAAATAAACTATGAAGTGATGGGTGCAAACCGATGGGATCATGCGCCTGATTTGGCTGCCATTGGTAAAAAGGAAATCAAATATTTTTTGCAGCCTGATCGAAAAAATGGAGTGTACAAATTAGACACTTGCAAGGCTGCGGTAAATAAAATGATCACCCGGCAAATTAGTTTTAAAGACAGGACAGACACATCGGCTAACAATGAAGCTTCACTGATTTTAGATAGCGCGCTTCATGCCAGTAAAAACAGTGTAGTGTTCGAAACTGATCCTTTTGAACATACCGTAACTATTGCTGGTTCTTTATCGGGAGAGCTAAGTGTGATCATTAACAAAAGAGATGTAGACATCACCGTGCAGCTGTATGAAAAATTAGCAGATGGAAGGTACCTGCAGTTAAATAATGATATGCTTAGAGCCAGTTATACCAAAGATCGCAGTAAACGGCAATTACTAAAACCGGGTAAACCAGCACAAATACAACTGACAAACAATACCTTTTTTATCAGTCGTCAGCTCTCAAAAGGTTCAAAACTTGTTTTTGTTGCCGGGGTATCTATCGAACCAGGTTTGGAAATCAATTATGGAACAGGGAAGCTGGTTAGCCAGGAAACGATTGCCGACGGACAAGAAGATCTGACCATTAATTGGCTGCCGCAAAGTTTTATCAGCCTCTCTATTCAATAAATAGCTAATAATAGCCTTTTAATGAGCATTAAGTTACGAAATCGCGATGATATTTAACAATTACTACAGCAGAGGGGGGATTTTAAGAATAATGATTAACTTTATTTTCATAAAACCATAACTATGAAATCAATAGCGCTTTCTTTTTTGCTGATCAGTGTTCTCATTGGATGTAAACAAGGAGAAAAATCAGGAAATTCCGATGAAAACAGTCAGTTCGACAAGTTATGTGAACAATATTATGACCAGTCTTTAAAATTAAATCCCCTTGCTGCAACTTATATCGGTGATGACAGGTATAATGACCTGTTACCAAATGATGGTTCGGTTGATTATATAAAGCAAGTCAAAAACTTTAACCAGCAGTACCTTGATAGCGTAAGTAAATACGACAGGGCGCAATTGAATGAGAACAACAAGTTATCTTATGATTTATTAAAAGATCAGCTGGAAACAAACATGGAAGGATTTAAATATCACTTAGAATATCTTCCTTTTAACCAGATGGGGGCGTTGCCTTTAACAATCGGACAGTTGGGATCAGGTACAGGTGCACAACCGTTTAAAACAGTAAAAGACTACGATAATTGGCTTAAACGTGTAACTGCTTTTACCATCTGGGCAGATACGGCAATTGGAAATTTCAATAAGGGGATAACTGCGGGTATTGTATTTCCAAAAGCGCTGGTCGTAAAAATGTATCCTCAAATGCTGGGTATGGCCGTTACAGATCCAAAGAAAAGTATTTTTTATGGTCCGGTACAAAAAATGCCGGCCAGCTTTTCTACGGCAGATAAAGACAGGCTTAAAAAAGCTTACGAAACTGCAATTATAGAACAAATCATACCTACCTATAAAAAGCTGGGGAATTTTCTGAAGAACGAATATCTGCCAAAAACAAGAAGTACTTCTGGCTTCTCTTCGTTACCACAGGGAACAGAAATGTACAACTATCTGGTAAAACAGCAAACTACAACTAAAAAAACGCCGGAAGAAATTTATCAGACCGGTATAAAAGAAGTAGCCAGAATTTATTTCTTAATGGACAGTATCAAAACTTCGACTGGGTTTAAGGGAGATCTTAAAGCGTTTTTTGAGTATATGAAAACAGATCCTAAGTTCATGCCATATAAAACCCCTGCAGAAGTGCTGGCAGCATTTGATAATATCCATAAACGGATGGAGCCAAATTTGAAAAAGATGTTTAAAAATGCACCTAAAACACCATTCGAGATCCGGCAGACCGAAGCTTTTCGTGCTGCCTCTGCAAGTGCAGAATATAATCAGGGCTCTGCCGATGGGAAACGTCCGGGTATCTTTTATGTACCGATCCTTGATGCAAAAACTTTTAACACCACCTCCGGCATGGAATCATTATTCCTGCACGAAGCCATTCCTGGTCACCATTACCAGATTTCACTCACCCAGGAAAATACCGCTTTACCTAAATTTCGCAGGTTTGGCTTCCACAATGCTTACGTAGAAGGCTGGGCTTTATATTGCGAATCTTTAGGAAAAGAACTGGGATTATATACCGATCCATATCAATATATCGGCGCTCTGGGCGATGAAATGCACCGTGCAATCCGTTTAGTAGTCGATGTGGCAATCCATACTAAAAACATGAGCAGGGAAGAGGCTATCAAATATATGATGGACAATGAAGCGATCAGTGAACAAGGTGCCACAGCAGAAATAGAAAGATATATGGGAATGCCAGCTCAGGCGCTGGGATATAAGATGGGGGCGATGAAGATCCGTGAATTGCGCAGCAGGTATGAAAAGCAGCTAGGTACTAAATTTAACCTGGCCGAATTTCATAACCAGCTTTTAAAAGATGGTTCCTTGCCATTAAACGTACTCGAAATTAAGATGAATACCTGGGCTGCTAGTTCGAAGTAGCGGAGTGGTCTTGGTAAAAAGCTTCTATAGGGGGCCCCATGGATATGGCCGAGTGACTTTCTAACGGGTTGGAATGGGATAGTACAGACCATTCTCCCGTTACAGGATTTTTATAGATTTCCATAGAACCGTTATGGTGTACAATCTTAAATAGGCCTACAGTGAGCGATAAACGTTTTACTGTTATAATTTCAAAACCTACAGGAATCTTATAATAAATCATAGTTACGGTTACTAGTCTCTCATTTAAGCTAACTGGTTTTCAATTAATATTAAAAGATCATTCAAATCAAAAGGCTTTGCAATAAAAGCATCAGCAAAAGCCTCTTTACTGCTTTCTTCTGCATTTGCATGGGCAGACATAATGATCACAGGAATATGTCTTGTCTCCAGACTTTGCTTTAACTTTCTGCAAAGCTGTATACCATTGCCATCCGGCAGCCTTACATCCATTAAAATTAAATCTGGTAAGCTGTTGAACAAGTTTATTTTAAACTCTTTGGCGTTTGAAGCAACAGTAACATCATAATCTGACTGCTGCAGGATATACTCAATTACATCCCTTATTGCTTCGTCATCTTCTATAATCTGTATTAATTTTGGCATAATGAACTATTAATATTGTTTAATAGACCATCAAAAAAAGTTTAACAAAATGAAATTATTTAAAGGTCTTAGTGGATAACAATAAATTCTGTTTAGTGTTTCTACTTTAAGGTGTTTGTGATTAGCCTGTTTGTGTTTTTAAGATACTATTGATATTTGTAATATAGCCTAAATTACTGGATATAAGTATTTTCTGTGCTGTTTTTTTAATTGTGGTCACCTGGCTGAAGTTGTTTTTTTATACAAACAGCAAGATCCATTAAATCGAAAGGCTTGCTAATAAAGCCATTTGCATCAGATTCGTTCTTCACCTCCTGCTCATTTGCATTTGCAGACATAATAATAACAGGGATGTGCTTAGTATGCGTATTATTTTTAATATACCTGCAAATTTCCAGTCCGTTGCCATCGGGCAGCATCACATCAAGCAAATAGAGGTCGGGCAGCGGACTGTTCAAACTACTAATGAATTCCTTTACGGTTGCAGAAACTTGTACTTCATAATCAAAATCCGACAAAAAGAATTCTACGATATACCTGATATCTTCATTATCTTCCACTACATGTATATATTTTTTCATCAGCAAGTATTTGTTTTATCAGTTAGGGAGCCTCATATGATCTTCTTTTTCTTTGTAGCTCTGCCCATAAAGTCTTGCAAATTTCATTAGCTCCCGGTTGCATCTATTTCATGCTACAACGGAAAGTAAAAAAAATAGTTTTGGATTTTTGACAAAAGCTTAACTATAGGTTTTTTTACAAGCGCATTCATAATATCTTGTTTATAATCAATTAACTTCTGTTTATTTGTTTTGTGGAAAATTTACCCAGCCTATTTATCCCAAGTCATTTTATAATGAAGAATACTGTTTTTCTGTTCCTGCTGCTTTTGCTAGGAAACCAGGGGTTTGCACAAAAAACCATTGCAGATCCTAAATACAAGCTAATTAGCGGTAATAACTATGTACAATCAAAAAATTATTACCTGTTAACGTTATTGAACGAAATCCCAGCGGTTAAGAAAATAGTGCAGAACGATGAGGTGTTAGCTAAAATAATGGCAAATAAGCACCTTCAATTAGTAGCAGCATTAAAAAACTGTGGCAAAGACCTGCAATGTTATATTAAAGCGGTGAGTTTTAGTGAAGAAGAAATTGCTGGGGCGGGACGTAGATTGGGCCAATTGTACCAATCAGACAATGCGTTGGGGTTGCTTGTCAGGCAGCAGTTGTCGCCTTCAGGTTGTTATCAATATGAAAATATGGACGGCAAAGAATTGCTGATCAAAGCATGGGAGCAAGATGCCAAAGCGGTTAATTATACTATTAGTGTTTATGCAAATGGTAACAAGCCAAATTCTCCTAAAATTGATTCGATTTCTTTCAATGTGAAACGGCCGGAATATATAGAACTTGTTTCTTTAAATGCAGGACTGGCTTTGGCGGAAACGGGGAAGGGCGGACTTTTCTATGCTGCCCCGCTACAGTTTGCTTTACAAAGCCTGGAGATAAATGAGCGTACCCAGGCTGGTGACTATGAGCCAATGGCAGAAACAGTAAACAAAGCTGCGCTGCAATACGCGGCAAAACTGGATTGGTCCCAATATAAATATACCCTGATTTTGGTGCCGGGAGAAGGGCCGGAAGAAAAGGATGTAGCTTTAAGTGCCGGTGGCATGTTACGGTGCCGGCTGGCTGCCGTACAGTACCATAAAGGGTTAGCACCGTTTATTATGGTTTCTGGCGGATGTGTCCATCCCTACAAAACAAAATTTAATGAGGCTGCAGAAATGAAAAAATTCATGATCAATGTACTTCATATTCCTGAAAAGGCAATTTTAATGGAGCCTCATGCCCGCCATACTACCACGAACCTACGGAACTGTGCCCGGTTAATTTTTAGATATGGGTTCCCAATGGAAAAGCCTTGCATTACTTCTACAGCAAAAAGCCAGAGTTATTATATCACCAATATCATGCAGAGCAGATGTATGGCAGACTTTGGCTATGTTCCTTACAAAAATGGAAACCGCCTTTCTGATACGGAAGCCGAATTTTACCCGCTTGCTGTTTCTTTACAACTTGATTTTGATGAACCTATGGATCCATAACGTGATTCCTTAACATGGCCTTAACATCAGGAATATACCGTTAGCCTACTTTTGTGAACAAATTGAGGCTGACGAATAATCACGATGGAGACAAATTTACCAGAGCAGTTATTATTACAAAGAAGTAGTGCCGGAGATGCTGCTGCGTTCCATGAACTTTATCAATTACATAAAAGGGAGGTATTTACACTGGTTAACATGCGTTTGCCCGATACCGAGGATGCCAAAGATGTAGTCCAGGAGATCTTTATAGAATTGTGGCTTAAAAAAGATATGCTATCTGCTATCCGCGATTTTAAACCTTACCTCTATGTACTGGCCCGCAACCAGGTGATTACGGCTTATCGAAGAAAAAATGTTCAGCTTAAAAATGAAGGATTATTATTCGAGGGTTTAAACACACTGGATCATTCTGCAGAGGATAATACAATTGCTAAAGAACTTTATGAGCAGATTAACCTGATTGTAGAGGCACTTCCCGAAACCACCCGCAAATGTTACCACCTGAGTAAAAACGAAGGTAAAAGAAATGGAGAAATTGCAGACCTGCTAAATATCTCCGAAAAAACTGTGCGCAATAATCTTTCAGAAGCATTAAAAAGACTAAAATCTGCATTGAGCCATACCCATCCGGAGCTTTTGGCATTATTGGTTTTTCTGGTTAAATAACCTGGCTGGCTTAAGCAGCTGTTTTACCGGGTAAGCAATGTGCCTAAAATTTGCGCATTACATGGGCTATCGACTGCTATAGTTTCTTGCTGCTTTGTCGGGCTGTCCCGGCCAATATTAAGCCTTCATCAAAACCTAATGTAAAGTTAACAATTTCTTAAAGGACATTCTGTGCTTGAGTGCGAGCTGTAATAAAGCGCATACATTGAACAGTAAGATTAAACAATTATTTGAAAGGTATCAATCCGACACAGCCACTCCGCAAGAACGGAGATTGGTAGAGCGCTGGTTTGATAACCATAGTTACATTCCGTCAGTAAAAGGAGAAATTGATCCTTCAGTTTTCGAAGATCTTGATGCGCGCATGGCAGCATTGTTAAAGGAACCTGCTAAGGTGCGCAAGCTTAATTTCCGCTGGCTGCAGGTTGCTGCGGTATTCCTGGTGATGGGAGTAGCGGGTGTTTTTATGAGACGTAGTTATACCGCTAAAACTAAAGTGGCGGTAACCTTTACCGAAATCACAGCGGTTAAGGGGATGAAAAAAGAAATCACCCTTAAAGACGGCACAACGGTATTCCTTAATTCGGGTTCGAGCGTATTTGTTTCGTCCGACTTCGGATGGAAGAACAGAACGGTGAGATTAACTGGGGAAGCCTTCTTCCATGTCAGCCGCAATGTGAATAAACCTTTTATCATTCATACTGGAAAAATAGCCACCACCGTATTGGGTACCTCATTTGATATAAATGCTTATCCCGAAGACGATCAGGTTAAAGTAACCGTTGCCACAGGAAAAGTAAAAGTTGAAGGCACAGACAAAGCTGGTCATCACCACCTGTTGGCGAAAAACCTGATCCATAACCAGGCATTGGTTTATAATAAGATCAAAAACACACATTTAATCAAAATATCCAATGCCGATTCGATCAGTTCGTGGCGCAGCAACCATTTAATTTTCGACAATGCATCCTATCCGGAAATAGCCAGGACACTTTCCCGCTGGTATGGATTGGATGTTGAACTGGCCAATGCGGCAACATACCCGAAGAGGTACACACTTAGCTTTTATAATGAGCGCATAGATAACGTGCTCAATGTACTCTCTACACTGACGGGAATGACTTACACTATGCAAGGCAAAAAAGTAATTATTAATCCACAAAATCATAAATAACCCATTCACACTCCACACTAATTATTTAATTCAATCACAGATGCAAAAATTTTATCTAATCCCTGTTTTAAAGTTTGCCAGATCGGGCCTCAAATCCGGAATGACAAAGCTGATGTTGATACTCCTTGTTTTTATGCAATTAAGTCTTCCGGGATTTGCTGCAGAAGCACAAACAATCAACAACACCAACATTTCATTTACAGCAGAAAACCTGACTTTAAAAGAGGTCTTTAAAATTATTGAGCAAAAATCGAACTTCCTTATTGGTTACGATAATGTAATCGACACGAAGAAAAAGGTTTCTTTAACTGTTAAAACTAAATCGGTTTATTCGGTGCTTAAACAGCTTTTAAAAGATTACAAAGGCAATGTAACCCAAGTTGATGAACACCATGTTTTAATCAAAGTAGAAAAACAGTTAGTAGCAGCCGAACCTGCAGCTCCAGTTAAAAAAGCTACGGTCCAGTTACAGATAAGCGGTACAGTAACGGATACTAAAGGTGAAGCTTTACCAGGTGTAACGGTAATAGACTTAGCTTCTGGCAGAAAAACAGGAACTGATGCAAATGGAAAATATGCTATCAGCGCTACGGAAGGTTCAAAATTAAGCTTCAACTATCTCGGTTACGAAAAAGAAGAAGTTGTAATTTCCGGACAGACGGTAGTTAATGTGAAACTGAAAGAATCAAGCAATTCACTGCAGGAAGTTGTAGCTATCGGTTATCAGAAAATTAGAAAAGCCGATGTAACAGGAGCAATCAGCAGCGTTAAAGCTTCAGAACTGAACCTGTCAGCACCAACGGTTGGTCAGGCTTTAGTCGGCAAAGTTGCAGGTGTACAAGTTTCACAAACAAGCGGAGCACCATACAAAGGCGTTAAACTGCGTATCCGTGGTACCAGCTCTATCAACGCAAGTTCAGATCCATTGTATGTAATTGACGGCTATCCATCAGGAAACAACATTTTTATCAACCCTGAAGACATTGAAACTATCGATATCCTGAAAGATGCGGCATCAGCTGCTATTTACGGATCAAGAGGTTCTGGCGGTGTAGTAATTATTACCACTAAAAAAGGAAAAGACGGTGTAGGTAAATTTGAATATGATGTGCAGATGGGTGTTTCTCAGCTTGCTAAAAAAATCAAATTATTAGACGCTACACAGTTTTCAGAATTGGTTATTGATGCCCGTAACAATGCTTATCACGACTTAGTAATTGCTGCTGGTAAGCCATGGAATGACAATATGTATAGTGACAGCAACCCCACACGTGTAGCTTATCTTGGCGGTAGTGCAGGTTCTGTAAGTATCCCTACCAGTATTTATAACGCCGCTACACGATCATTGATTGCACCAACTGTAAATACAGACTGGCAGGATGAGTTATATAGAAATGCATTCTTTCAGCGTCATAACTTATCGTTTTCTGGTGGTGCCAAAGACATTAAATATTACATCAGCAGCGGTTACCAGGATCAGGACGGTATTGTGAGCAACACTTCTATGAAGTCTGTAAATTTCAGAGCTAACATAGAAGCAAACGTAAACAAACGGATGAAAGTTGGTGCTGTATTATCTTACACACAAACGGATAACAAAGAAGTTGGTGAAGGACGTTTTAGTCCGATGATGTCGGCCTTATTATACATCCCTTTTTTACCAGCAAGGGATGAAAACGGTGCACCAATAAAATATGGTCAGAATGCCCTGGCTAACGAGTTTGGTTTCCAGGGAATTGAAAACCCCTTGGCAAGTGTAGCAGAAACAAAAATCACAAGAAAAGGGTACAGAAGCAACTATAACGCTTATGCGACTTATGACATCCTGAAAGACCTTGTTTTCAAAGCTAACTTGGGTACACAAACTTACAATGAGAAGTACGACTACTATTTACCAACAAGCTTAAGTAATGGCGGCGGTAATCCTCCATATTCTGTTTCTTCTCAAACTGCAGCAAATGCTGTAGCACAATACTCTAACCAGTTAGACAGATTAGCCGAGTTCACGTTGAACTACAATAAAGTTATTGGTAAACATAATTTCAATGTATTAGGCGGATATTCTGCACAAGTAACAAACATTGACGGACTTGCGGTAAATGCAAGGGGCTTTACCAACGATTATGTTACTGAAATTACAGCCAGGGGGGCAGATGCTGCATTTTTCTCTATGAGAAGCGGTGCTAAAGAATCTTATTCTTTGCTCTCTTACTTCGGCCGTTTTAGCTATAACTATAACGGAAAATATTTCTTAACAGGATCATTGCGTACTGATGGATCATCAAGATTTGGCCCTTTAAACAAATGGGGAACTTTCCCTTCAGTAGCAGCAGGATGGAGCCTGTCACAAGAAGAATGGTACAATGACTTTCTTGGTGCAAACTCCTCTGTAAAACTAAGAGCGAGCTGGGGCTTAAGTGGAAACAATAACATCGGTAACTATAACACCATACAAACCTTAGGTTCTCCATCGGGTGCTGTGTTTGGACAAGGCGCTATTGTTTCTGCAGTAGCTGCAACAGGTATCAAAGACAGGACATTGGGATGGGAATCTACCTCACAGTATAACTTAGGAACAGATGTTACTGTATTACAGAACCGTTTAACTTTTACCGTTAACTACTACCTTAGTCAGACAAGCGATTTATTATTTAACCAGCCAATTTCATCAATTTCAGGTTCAACAAGTATCCTGACTAACTTAAAAGGCAGTAAAGTTCAAAACAAGGGATTAGATTTCCAATTAGACGGAACGATTATTAAAGGAGACGACTTCACCTTTGGTGCTAGTGGAAACATCTCTTTCAACAAAAATAAAGTACTTGATCTTGGTGGCAACAACACTATTTACAGCACAGGTGGCGAGCGTGGATACTTAACGCACGTTACCCAGCAAGGCCAGCCAGTAGGTATGTTCTATGGCTTCAAAGTTTTAGGCAGGTTAACAGCAGACAATGTTGGTAAAGTTGCAGCATCAGCAGGATCAACAAACCCTCAGCAGATAGGCGATCTCTATTTTGAAGATACTAATAAAGACGGTATAGTTAATGATTCAGACAAAGGTGTTATCGGTACCCCTTATGCAAAATTTACATATGGTTTTGCATTAACGGCAAACTACAAATCTTTTGATTTCCGTGCTTCATTTAATGGATCTTATGGAAATAAAGTTTTAGACGCACAAGATTACTACCTGTATAACTTTGAAGGATCAGGAAACCAGTATGTCGAAGTTGCAGACAGATACAGATCTCCATCACAACCAGGAAGCGGATTAAACTACCGCCCAAGTCGTTCAGGAACGCAAAGTAACAATACAAGACTTTCTTCTTTCTATATCCAGGATGGTTCTTATTTCAGAATGACCAATGCGATGCTGGGCTTTACTTTTCCAAAAGAACTTGCGCAACGTTTAAAAGTGCAGAACATAAGAATATTTACATCGGTTGATAATGCATTTACCATTACTAAATACAAAGGTTATAACCCTGAGGTAGATTATAACAATGGCAGCAATGTAACACCCGGTGTAGATTATGGTAACTATCCATTGGCAAGAACGTATAACCTCGGCCTAAAAGTAACTTTCTAAAATTAAATAAAATACGAAAATGAAACCCGCAGCAGCTAATAGATCAGCTAACGAAATGAATAAAAAGCTCCTGCAAGTTTTATAGTAATTAAAAAATGTAATCGGATGAAAAAATATACAATTATATGCCTGCTGTTACTGGTAACAATCACTTCTTGTAAAAAAGACTTTATAGAACTGAGTGATCCAAATGCTGTAACTATCGAAGGGTCTTTTAAAACTGAAAGTGACGTACAATTATATTTAAATGGTACTTACGCAGCATTAAGGTCTGGAGATAATATTGGTGAGGGCAGTGGCCTTTACACAGACGAACGTTCTGATGATACTGGCAGAAACGATGCGCAATCTAATTCGGGTATCCCGTTCCAATTTAATGACTTTAGCTTGCTGCCAAGTAACGGTAATTTATTATCACACTGGGTAAATTTGTATGGCGCAATTACCAGATGTAACATTATTACATCTACGATTGATAATGTAACCTTTACAAATGAGGCAACAAAAGCTAATTACCTGGCTGAAACGAAGTTTATCAGGGCGCTAATGTATTTTCAGCTGGTTAGAAAATGGGGACCTGTACCAGTGGTGACCAAGCGTTTGCTTACGCCTGCTGAGGTTACAGAGTTTACTTACAGACAGCCTGAAGCTGCGGTTTATGCGCAGATTGTTGCAGATCTAAAAGATGGTTTAACCAGTACACTGCCTAATTTGCAGGCAGCTGGTAATGCAGGCCGTGTTTCTAAAGCTGCAATCAATGGCTTATTAGGACAGGTATACTTAACTATGGCTGCTACTCTAGCAGATAACAAAGCAGAGAACCTGACTAATGCTAATACTTACCTTACTGCCACTTATAACATGCGTCCATTTACTAACTTAACTGCTGTTCCATATGCAGATGTATTTGATGTGAATAAAAAAGCAAGTAACCCTGAAGCTATTTTTGAGATCGTTTACAAACAAGGCGACTTAAACTATGCTTCTTCTATTGCTGCCAATAATCAGGCTTTAGGTGAAACCATCAACTCGCCAAAAGTTGCTTTAGGGGGTGGCGGAAACGTAACCAGAGATCTGGTATTGGATTATGAAGACGGAGATTTACGTAAAGACTTTTCCATTAAATTTGCAAACCATCCCACTATACAAGATTACTTTGTTACCAAATACCGCGATGTAAGCACTGTAGCTGGTCCGAATGGTTATGGTGGTAACAATACGCCTATTATACGTTATGCAGACATTATCTTAATGCTTGCCGAAGTAAACATGAACCAGGGTAATGAGGCTGCTGCTGTCGGTTTCCTTAATATGGTACGTACAAGAGCAGGATTACCTACTTATGCTGTATCCAGAACCAATGCTGCTTACAATGCAAAGTACCCAACTTTAAAGCTGGCGATTTTACATGAACGCAGAGTTGAACTTGCATTTGAACACATTCGCTGGTTCGATTTGATCAGGTTCTTTACTACAGAAGAATTGGTTGCTTTCTTCAGAGCTAAATCACAAGGTAATTTTGGACAAGCAAAACTTTCTAACTTCACTACTAAAGACAGGTATTATCCTATTCCATTGGATGAGTATAAACTTGATCCCGTAAAAATGTACCAGAATCCAGGATACTAATTTATTAGCTGAATAAACTGTTCTCAAATGGAGAAGGAACCTCGTTTCTTCTCCATTTTCTTTAAATTCGGACATTAATTCCCATTATTTCCCACAAGATGAAATATTACTTATTTGCCGTTCTGCTCTTGCCGTTTTTTACACACGCTCAAAATACAGATTTTAACATCGCACAGGAAAGCCCTGCAACTAAGGTTAACGTATTCTTAGGCTCATCAGGAGACCATGGCCAGTTATCACCAGCAGCTACTTATCCATTCAGCATGCTCAGTATCGGTCCGCAAACCTACCCTAAGCTACATGCGGGATATGAATACCGTGCAAAGCTGTTTTTAGGATTTACCCATAACCGCTTTGAAGGTGTAGGCTGTCAGGGCAGCGGTGGCAATATCTTGATTAAACCCTTTTTAGGGGATAACCCTGCCAACTCAAAACTGATAAAATCATCAGAATCTGCTGCGCCAGGCAATTATAACGTTGGGTTTACCAACCAGATCAAAGCTTCCTTTGCGGTTGTAGAAAAGCAAGGATTAGAACACTATGACTTTCCAGCAGGTGCAAAAGGCTTTTATTTTGATCTTAGCCATACACTAGCAAACCGTTTTTTGAGTGAAGAACACACCGTCGACGGTCAGCATATCAGCGGTTTTATACAAGCAAAAACAACCTGCAGTGTGGGTGCCTATAAAATTTATTATGCCATTCACCTCGATAAAACAGTAAAATGGACAGACAGTGGTAACCATAAACTAATCGCCACCTTAAACGCTGGGGACACCAGTGCAGAAGTGCGTATCGCATTCTCTTCTGTAGATGTGGCGCATGCTAAAGCAAACCTGACCAGCCAGACTTTTCCTGAATTAAAAAATGCAAGCACAAACGGGTGGGACGATGCACTGGGACGTATTAAAGTAACAGGCGACCCTGAACGGGAGAAACTTTTCTACTCTCTGCTTTACCGTACCATGCAGTCGCCATACGAAATTACCGAAAAAGATGGCAGCTTCCGCGCAACAAATGGTAGTTTGCAAACAGCTAAAGAACCCTTGTATAACGGCTGGGCAATATGGGATAACTACCGTACACAGCTGCCTTTGCTATCCATCATCCAACCGGAAAAATATAAGGGGATGACTACCTCTTTGGCTAACCTTTATGCCTTTGGAAAGAAAGATTATGCTACACAAAATGAACCTACCAATACGGTAAGAACAGAACATGCAATTGTAGTATTACTGGATGCTTACCGTAAAGGATACAAAGTGAATTTTGCCGCCATCTGTGATTCACTCATTAAAGATGTAGACCTTTTAGATTATTCTAAACCAGATAAAGCACTAGAATCTAGCTATGATGCCTGGGCGCTATCACAAATCTTGAAAGTGCTTAAAAAAGACGAGTTAAGTGCCAGGTATCTTAAAAAAGCTGCCGAATATAAAGCGTACTGGAAGAAAGACTTTGAAGACATTACCAAAAGAGATGTAGACCAGGTTTCTGCCAGAGGGATGTACCAGGGAACCATTTTGCAATACCGCTGGTTTGCACCGTTCGACCTAAAAGGACTAGTAGAACTGATGGGTGGTGATGCCGCTTATATCAAACAACTAGATCATTTCTTTGGCAACGACGAGTACAACCATGCTAACGAACCTGATATTCAAGCACCATTTATGTATAATGCCTCTACTGAACCCTATAAATCACAGCTATTGGTACACCAATTAGCGGTAGATACTGTTGTACAATATTACTTTAATGATAACAGCAGAGGTATAGATCCTTTTGTAGACCGTATTTATCAAAACAAACCAGAGGCTTATATCCGTACCATGGATGACGATGGAGGTGCCTTATCTGCCTGGTATGTATTTGTAGCATGCGGATTTTCTCCTGCTAATGTCGGTTCGCCTATATATTACATGAACGTGCCGTTATTTAAAACTGTCGCTTTTAGCTGGCCAAAAGGTAAAACTTTCCAGATTAAAGTAGAGAACTTTGGAGATCAACGTCCTTATATTGATAAGGTGGTTTTAAATGGAAAAATACTAAATAGAACATGGCTTACCCATGAGGAGATTATGAAAGGTGGAGAGTTGGTAATTTCAGCTTCGGATGTGCCAAATAAGACACTAGGAGTGGAGAAGAGGTGGGTGAGTGATATGAATAGCAAACTGTCAGATTATTAAAAAAATACTAAAGGAGCCGGAGAAATTTCATCAGGAAATCGCTCCGGCTCTTTTTTTATAAATCTTTGAGCCATTCTTTATCAAAGGGGCGTTATAGACGGACAATTAGTTACTATTCTTTAATTTTAATAGTAACACATTCTTCAATAAATGATTCTACAATTTTAAGCATAGCCTGCACTTGTTCCAGATTAGCAACATGTTTTAATATGTTTATTGTATCCGAAAATTCAGACACGAAATTACCATACAATCCTTTAATCAACTTTTTGTTATCTCCACTAGAAAACGCAATTTTCCTTTTTAGGCCTTCACTATAAGAAATCCATGCAAGCGTAAGTTGCTGATTTTTGACATTGTTTAAATCCTGTGGCAACTCAGAGCCATCGCTTAGCCAAACAATGATCATACTAAAAGTAGGCCGGTGCAGTTTCTTCACCTTTACCACGTAGTTATCCATACCGTTATACTTGGGATAGTCCAGCTTGTACGATCTGAACTAATTTTACCCAATTATAATAAATATTAATCCTACTTTAAAATTCCAAGTTATAATTTTTTGCTATGCTTAGTGCTGATTTTTAGCCGTTTATGAACTTGCTGCTTGTCGTTTATTACTTGTTTCGTGAGCTAAAACGGTTATCTAGAGGCGGCGGATGGCAGAATTTTAATGATTGATGATCTTATTTGCTGCAAGCATTATAAAACAGATCAATCCTAGCAGGAGCATGATCAATCCATGTTTTCTGCCCGAAGCAGAAAAAGCAGGTAGCTGATCACCATTAGGCAGTTTCTTTTTGGCACTCATTAAATGCCATCCAATTAAGATCCCGAAGAAGCCGCCTGCTAACGCAGATAAATAACCAACATAGATCCATAGTGTATGATGATTTTCTGGTTGTGATAGGTCTTCGATACGCTGTATTTTCATTGCAGCTATATCTTCTGCACTTAGTTCTTTGCCACGTTCTTTTAGAATTGACAATGCACGTGTGAAATCATGTTTACTCCATTCATCACGCTTTGCTACAAGATCTAATAGCTCTTCATCCGTAAAGCTATAAAGGTAATATTCGTTCTCTTTTGAATCTGTAATTGGCAAAACTGGTATTGGGGCTGCAGCAATCAATTGATCGGCCTTTTCAAAATCCTGCTGTTTAATTTTTATACGGAACTCATTATTTAACTTATTACTGCTAAATATCGGATCAAATGCAACCTCTACATCTTCGATCATATATTCGATATCATTTGCTTTAAAAAAATCGGCAAGCTTTATTGCCGTATCTTTCTCTTCGAATTTGCTGTAAGTCTGGAGCTGATTTTCTTGTAGCATATGGGGGGATTAATTGATCGTGCTAAAGTAGTATAAGAAAGGGAAATTTTACCTGTTCCTTAACGAATTGATTTGTTAACATTGGCTTAATTCGTAAGCCTGTATTTTTATAGCGGGTAGTAAATTGCCTGTTTAATAGCTATGGAAAGAAGATCAGTACTTAAAGGTTTGGGCGGATTGCTTTTAGCACCCTCCTTAACATTTGCTCATACACACATAGAAAAGAAACCATCTTTAAGGATCGCACATTTAACAGACGTCCATTTAAAAAAAAAATTTGATGCGCCTGCGAGATTTGTGAAATGCCTTCATCATATGCAGCAGCAAAATCCTAAAGTAGATTTTGTTTTAAACGGTGGCGATGTGGTATTTGACATGAATAAAGAAAATATTAGCACTATTAACGACCAATGGAGTTTGATGAAGTCGTTAATGAAATCGGAATGTAATTTGCCAATTCACTATTGCCTTGGCAACCATGATATCTGGTGGAATGAAAATAGCAAGGGGCAGACCTTTTATGGTAAGCATTATTCAATGAACCAGCTAGAACTTGCTAAACCTTATTATAGCTTTATGCAAGGCGGATGGAAATTTATTATTCTGGATAGCGTCCATTTAGATATTGATGAAACCTGGTACATTGGTAAGCTGGGCGATGAACAGTTCAATTGGCTACAGAATGAACTTAAAAATACAGCTCCATCAACGCCTATTCTTGTAATGTCTCACATCCCGATCCTTACAGCAGTATTAATGATAGAAGACAATATTATCAATAAATGGGAAATGCTTGGCGGGGATATGCATACTGATACCTCTAAAATTATCAGCTTATTTTATAAATACCCAAATGTGAAACTGTGTTTAAGCGGGCATATCCACTTGCGTGATAAGGTTGTTTATAATAATGTGACTTATATCTGCAATGGAGCGGTTAGCGGTGCATGGTGGGAAGGCAATAGAAGAGAGACCGCCCCCGGCTATGGTGTGCTTGATTTATATGCAGATGGTACTTTTGATGAAAAGTATATCAATTATTAATCTTTTGTAACTTTAGTACAAGTAAATCTCTCATCTCCTCATAGTTTTGTTTGGCTTCCTTTATAAATTCCCTATCCCTTG
>Ga0247803_1000650_pt1 | contig 18486 bp, 17 predicted proteins | sample UWRJL014104B1_FD_180928 | JGI IMG/M metagenome (GOLD analysis project Ga0247803, IMG submission 180928) | Plant litter microbial communities from Arlington Agricultural Research Station in Wisconsin, United States - UWRJ-L014-104B-1 | ecosystem: Environmental > Terrestrial > Plant litter >...
TTCCTGCGAAAGTCCTTTGTATAAAAGGTAAGATCCGCTCGTGATCATTAATATTCTCTCCAATGTCGAAACATTGGCTATGCTGTTGGATGCTGATTTAGTTCCCATATCGTATGTTTTTATAATTAAATATCTTAAGAATTAGGCGTTGTCTTTTTAATCTCTTTTTCGAAAATTAATCGGTTGCAAAATTTTCAGATTCACTGTAATTTTCATCAAAGTTCTCTTCCGGATTATTGGTCTCATCTTCCTCCTGAGTGTCTTGATTTAGATGATGGTTATCTTTAGTATTAAAGTTTTCAGGTTGCAAATGATTTTGTAAATCCTGCATTAAATTACGATCTTCCGGATGGTAATTTTTGTTGTCGTCTGTTATCATATCAGTGTGTTTAAAATATATTAATTTTCAGATTCTTATTTGTTGCCAAATGATCAGCTACTGTAAATCAGATCTTATGGTTCATTCAAAATTAAGAACAACAGCATTATTTGTTCTTATAGAATTTTAAGTAAGAGTTCTTTAATTATCAGGGATTTATAAACATAGCAGGAAATTATAGATCAACTGTCAAGAAAAAGATCACAATATAGGTGTTCTAATATTCGGATATTTAGTTTACATATTGATGGGAAGTTTGGCTCTTCTCTTTGAGAAACAAATAAAAAAATCCCATTTCGTCTGAAATGGATTTTTAGCCTTGTAACAATGATTGAAAAATTACAAACCATATTTTATGAGATTTTAAAGAAAATGGTTTGTTTTCAGGTTAATTTATAAGAATCAAATGAATCTTGCCGTCTTCTGAAGATAAAATATTAATAGTATTAAATGCGCAATTTTAAAATTTTCAGAGAGAGTTCTTATTAAACTTTATTTTATTCAAATCAATCGTATTAGCTTCTTGTATATTCATTTCGTATACTATTTCTGTTTCATGTTCAGATACAAATTGTATTGTGTAACATATTGGTTTGTAATTTGCATCCTCTATTATTTTTTACAAAATAAGATAAATCTTATAATGATACTTTTATGTCTTTTCTTGGATGTCTTGTTGCGATCAATAATTTTATATTTATAGCATTCCTAAAAACAACATATGTTTAGCATATACCAATCAGGAACATAGCAACTAAAGCAGGTATTAATTTCGGTTAAAACCTATTTATGTTTGAGAGATTGTTTTTACTTTTTCACCTCACTAAAATAAAATTATACTATCATTTATTAAAAACAACACTTATGAGTTTTTTAGCAAAATTAGAATTAGACAATGAATCATTTAACATTTTGGAATTTGATGTCGAATTAGACCAAGGCACTGATAATAATGGTAAACCATCAAATAAAACCAAGGGAGGACAAATAAGATTAGTTATTGAAACTACCAGCACCGATTTGTTTTCAGATTGGATGGTTTCACATACAAGCATCAAAGACGGGAAAGTTATTTTTTACCGCAGGGATGCTATGAGTACTATGAAAAACGTGACTTTTAAGAAAGCATACTGTATTTCCTTCAAGAAAAAGTTTCGTAGTGTGGGAGTTACTCCAATGACTACAGAAATTCTTATTACATCCAATGAAATAAAAATAGGCAATACTTCATTTGAGAATAACTGGAAAAATTCTTAAATCAAACCCTTGCATTAAACAATTTAACCAACCAGAAGCATGGCATTAAATACAGATACAACAATAAAAATAGGCGATATACTAATTAGAAATTTTAGCCACCTAGAGATTAATCAGGTAATTCACGATCATCATACTTTTTCTATTGAAGTACGTCAGGATATATTGGTAGGTGAATTTGAAAGCGTTATGCCGGTCACGCAGAATCTTTCAGCAGCAAAGGTAAACATAGAAATAAAAGTAATAGCAGATTTAGATGATCTTATGGTGGTTTCAAATCCGAAAGATTATATCATGCAATTTTCTGGAATAGTGACAAAGGTTTCAATGCGAAAATCCCGTATTAGAAATATGGAAGAAACCCTCTTAATCACAGGATATGGTTCTTCTATTGTTTTAGACAATGGAGAGGAATCAAACTCATTTACAGAAAAACCGTTAGCCGATATTGTAAACCAGGTAAAAGCCGGTTATGATATTGATATGAAAGTTAATCCACATTATAAAGATAATCTGCCTTATACCGTTCAGTACAACGAAAGTGATTTTAACTTCCTGAACCGTATCGCAATGCGTTATGGACAATGGTTTTATTATAATGGAATTTCAATGGTTTTTGGTACTCCGGGAGGTACAGTAGAACCAAAATTGGTTTATGGGGTTAATATGCAGGAATTTAGTTATGATATAAAACTAAGCCCAACACTATTTAAAACAATCGAAAATGATCACGTAAAAGGAGATTATTATGCCGAAAGTACTTCCAGATACAAAAAAGAAGTCGATGGATATCATCAAAATTTTATGAACATATCCAATCAGGTTTTTAATAAAGAAACGGTCATCCAGCTCAATCAAAATGCAGTTGGAGGAAGTGGAAAAAAAGCTTCTGAGGAATACGCCAAAAACAAAATGCGTTCCATTATGGGTGATATGATCCAGATAGAAGCTTCGAGTGAAGTTCCGGGTGTAACCATAGGCAGTAATGTTAGTATAAGTGGTGTTGATTCACATTTAGAAAGTTCCTATAGAGTAATCCAGATAACCCATACTTGTGATGACGGAGGTGGTTATGAAAACCATTTTACAGCTGTAAACCTTAACGGTGCAGTTTTCTCTCCAAAAACCAATCCCGATTTAGTCCCACGTTGCGAAAGCCAAACAGCTATTGTCATTGCAAATGATGATCCTGACGGACTTGGAGATTTAAAAATACAGATGCCATGGCAAGAGGCAAAAGGAGAAACAACCCCATTTGTACCAATTATACATGGTCACGGAGGCAGTGACAAAGGAGTATATATTATCCCCGAAGTTGGCGAGAAAGTTTTTGTAGACTTTCAGGGTGGTAATGCAGAACTACCAGTAGTCATGGGTGCCATGTTTAACCGAAATGCAAAAAGTGGTTATGCCACTCCTAAGAATGATTTAAAAGTGATTCGTACACGTTCGGGCATAAAAATCGTTTACAATGATGCTGATGGAAGTCTTTTGCTAGAAGACCCTAGCGGAAACAGGTATTTTATGGACGGTAAAGGCAACACTTTCGTGAAAGTACCTAAAAACATGACTTTTGATATTGGTGAAGACCTCACATTTAATGTTGGCAAAAACATGATTACTCAGGTGGGCGAAGACCAAAGCACTGATGTAGGAAAAGATAAATCTACTACTGTTACCAATAAAAACAGTTTGCAAGCTCTTGAATACAAGCAGAATATTGATAAAAACAAAACCATGGATATTGGTGGCGACTTAAAAGAAACAACTGGAAAAACAACACATCACGCTAATGGTGATGTTTTAATAAAAAGCGCAACAATAGCTAAATTATTAGGGGCTGAAGATGCAGAAGTTAATATAGGATAAGATGATGAAAAAATATCTGGATGAATATATTGATATATGGAAATCAATTTTTGATGTTGAAAAATGTACATCAAAAAAGAACTCTAACATATTTGTCTGCGTAAATTTTTTGTGTATTCTGATTATATGTAAAGTATCTGAGTCCTCAGAAAATCAAAATTTAATTACTACTATCACGATTTTATTTTTTGTTATAACATTCATATTTGCATCAGTTAAAAGTGGAATTCCTAGAATCACGATAAAAATACAACGTAAAATAGTTTTAGGTGCTTTTTCAGTAGGATTGCTAAATATTATGGCAGTGATAGGAAGAAAAGATGTGGGATATGGAATATTAGCTATTGTGCCATTTTGTGCTATATTTTTTCCAGTATTTAGTGCAATTATTATTTCGTTTTTAAATTTTTTTAAAAAGGAAAGCTTTACAGATATTGAGCTATTAATTTTTTTCGCTGTCCTTTCAGTAACAACTATTATACCTATATTATACTTACTCAGTTAACACTTAATAATAGCAATTAACAAAAATCATCAAAGGATAGCGCATCATAATCTAAAAAGACAAAATGACGAAACTACTACAATCACTAATTTTTGGCATGCTGATAAGCTTAACAGCATCCTGCCAAAACAAACCACAAAATACAATGTTAGAAGATTATACAAATTTACCGGAATTCAAATGGGTCGAAAATGTTTGCAGCCCATTAGGTTATCCTGTAGAAGTTTATAGAGGTGGACTCGAAGGAAATACATATGTGAGTTTAAGCCAGGGAGTTACTACAGGTGAATGGGGTTCAAGCGGAGGCGGTACAAGCGATGGTTTAAAAGCATTGCCCAGCCGCATTAACTGTATCTGGATTTCGTATGCAGAGGATTGCGCTTACTCTATAGATACCGATATTGATTATGTAAGAGCAGTACAGCTTTTTAAGGAAGGATATCAAGACAGTAGTTTTTTTTTTAATGGAAATGGAGAGTATAAAAAAACCACTTTTAGAACTGTTTTAGTTGGCTTTGCACCAGGCGGTGTGGTGGTCATCTGGGCTATGGGCGCTGGCAGAACCGTAGAGATTGGCCGCTACAAAGGTGAGAAATATACCGTTCCTCAAGCAGAGATCGCCAAATTAGACAACCATGAGCGATTATTATTTGATCCTGTCGATCGCAAGAATATCATGCACAATACCAAGGTTATCCCGCTGGAAGTTCGCGAAGCCCATGCAGGCAAACCCATCCCGTATGGTTTATGGGATACATATAGAACAAGATATACCTGGAGGCCTGTTTTTGTTTTAAGAACAGAAGGAGAAATGGTCGCGACATATTGCGATATGTTTAATGGAGAAGCCGAAGAAATATTTGCAGAAGGCTTAATAGAAAATAAATTTGACAAACGGGCTATACCTAAAGCTGTAAATTTTGGATGGAGAGACAAAGAAGGACAAGGTTACGGCGGTGAAATTAATTTTGATGAGCAGGAAATTTTTAATGCATTTCAAGCGATATATAAGGATGATATTGAGGGAGAAGCCGAGTTGCAATTTAGTATAAATTACAACAACGATTATGTTACCGTATTACTCAAGCAGGGCGATAAAGAGATAAGACTGCCAAAAACCACTGTAAAAACATATTATTCTAGTAAACTAACCTTAAAAAAATAATCATGGGAAAATCATGTGTTTACAACTCAGGATCAGCAGACGATGATAAAAAAGACGATGAATTGCGTCTTACTTTTGGAGTTTTTATTGATGGTACGCTTAATAATAAGACAAATACCCAGCTACGCCGTTTTTCTCGTAACGAGGATGAAAATAGTGTAATTACCAAAGAAAAAAAAGATGCAGATAAAGAGAGAGAACGACACGATTATAAAAAAATAAAATCTGGTAAACCTGTTGATATTCCTGCTGGTTTTAAAAAAAACCTGCAACTGTACAAAGAATATCTAGAAGGTGTCGATCGTAGTATGTTTGACGAGTGGGGTACCGAAAACAGCTACAGCAACGACGATACCAATGTTGCCCGCATGTGGTATTGCTGTGATAAAAAAAACGCCATTTATATAGAAGGAATGGGTACCAGCACTGAGGATAGCCATAATAGGCAGGACAGTCAGGATGGTTTTGCTTTTGGTTCCGGTACTACAGGTATACGTGCCAGAGTACGACTTGCGTGCGAACGTGTAGCAGAAAACATTCAAGAAATAATAAAGAAGAAGACAAGTTCAAAGGTAACCCAAATCACATTTGATGTATTTGGTTTTAGTCGTGGTGCAGCATCGGCACGTAATTTTGTACACGAGATCAATACCAAAAGGGAGTATCCCGTGAAGCCTATAACAATCCCGGATGGCTATTATCCTATAAATCCTTATGCCCGCAATGATATGCAAATACCTAAATACAGGAATGCTTTAGGAGACTTTGATGGTCTTGAGATAGACCCAAAAGGGTTAGTTGACGGAAAGATGCCAAGATTTGGGCATTTGGGGTATAGTTTGATTAAAAACAAAATATTAACCCCAGATGAGTTAATAGGCATAAAAATTATTGTTCGTTTTATAGGAATTTATGATACCGTTTCATCCTATTATGAAAGAGATGCACTAGGGGCTTATGATGCTTTTGGTAATTTACAAAATGATGATGATATTGTAAAGTTAGTTACTTTCTCTGACGGAGATTTTGAAAATGATGAAAAAGAATTGGGACTACAAGAGTTAGAGCTTAAGGGAGATGCCTCTAAGTTTCAAAAAATGGTACATTTTACAGCTCAGGATGAACATCGAAAAAACTTTGCACTTACCCGAATCAATCAAATCCCCGATAGGGCAATAGAAAAAAATCTGCCTGGGGTGCATTGCGACATAGGCGGTGCTTACGAAAATGAAGATAAAGAAATAATAGATGAGATTGGCACTAATGTAAAAGATGGCCAATACAGAAGTAAGGAATTTAAATGGAAAAAACCTGCTAGTTTCCCCTATTCATTACTACCTGATCTTCCGGAGCCAGTGGGTTTAGTAGCATTAAAACAAGACTTAATACATCAATATTGGTATCTTGATGAGGAATTAGATATAAATATTGACTGGGGATACCTAAGACTAACAGGTACCAGAACTATTAAAAAAGAGTATAGTTATATACCACTTCATTTTATGGAGGAATATTGCAGGCAAACCACAATGAGAGAATATATAACAGTAGAAATCGCTCCAAAATATCCGCTTGGTAATTCGTTTCTTGACGAAGTAAAAGAGCACCTGCATGATTATGTTTTTGGAGATGCTCCCGAATGGAAGTTTAAAAATGATGCACAGCTGGAAAAAGAAAAATATGAGGCAGAAGAAAAAATTAAAGAAGAAACTAAATTAAAAGAAGCCGAAAAGGAATTTGAGAGACAAAAAGCTAATTTGAATTCAATAACGATGAAGACAGATAATCTAAATCCGGAAAACTACAGGCCAAAAATCCATGACAAAGGACTTAGAGATTCTGAGCAAAATAAAGAGATTCAACCTACAGAACTTGAAGAGGTTGTCGTTTATGGTTATAGCAAGCAAAATGCACTCAGAGAATTACGTCACAAGTATTTACATTGGTCTTCTCATAGAGATTGGTTTGGTATGGAGCCACCAAATGATAATAGAGAGAGAACGTTTTTTCCAAAAACATAATTTGCCATGATATCGTCAACATATTTTTTACCTGCGTATTATTTAGAACCTGTTTTAAATAATACGCAGCCTTATAGATTTACAACAAGAATGATCGATTCGTCTAATAAAAACCGAATTATTGAGTACAAGCTTATTCGCGAAGTGGAGATTACTTATATGGGGAAACGAAAAGAGCTATTTGTTTACCACGTACTAACAACCAAAGTTAGGATAGAGTCTGATCAAACCGTAAAAAACAAGAAACTCCTAAAAGAAAACATTTTTGCGTTTGGGATTATTGTTTTAGGAGTAAATGAAAAAGGAGAAATTGTAAAAGTTTATAACCTTGAGGAAATGGAAAACCGTTGGAATAAAAGAACCCAAACCTTAAGGGAGCATAATTCAGGTTACGAATTTGAATATTTCGTCAATGATATTTATAATGTTTTACGAAATGAAGAAAAAATACTTTTTTTCCTGAACTCCAGGAATATGTTCGGCTTGTATTTTCATGGTTTATTTGGTAAAAATGACATAAACGAAATTCCAAAAAAGCGAGTAGCTGCGATTTTGGAATTTGATGACGTTACCGTAACCGAGGAAATCTGGATAGACAACAGATCACCTGAATTTATAATTACTGCACAAAAAAGCAGCGATAAGCATGAAAAAATTATTTCTAACAATGATGAAATAAAAAAATATGAAGGCAAAATATTGTACGATAAAAACAATCAATTGCTGGATGGATTCTTAGAAATAGAAAATAAAAATAAGAACATAAAATACGGATTATCATGGGTTGGTTAAAAGATATGTTTGGAGAAGGCAGCAGTGATCCGGATCACTGGGATAAAAAGTTCAAAGAACGCATGGCACAAGAGCAAAAAGAGAAAGACGAAATCTTTGATATAAGCCAAAATATCGAACAGATAAACGAACGCAGAGAAAATAATGCAATAGAATCTCGACTATCGCAAAAGGCAGAACGTGAACAAGAAGTACAAACAGAAAGAGAAAAGGAAGAAAAAGCTTCAGAGGACTTAAAACTTGTTATTGATACGGCAAAGCTACAATGCGATTTGTGTACCAATCCTGTAGGGAATCTTAAAGTAAATTTTCGTACTCCAACTATACAAGGTAAGAAAACAGCAACCGTAAAAGAGAAAGACATGAAGAGTCTCATTTTTAAAGGTAATTGCAAAAAAAGCCCACACAGTTCCAGTCCTTGTGCCTCGGTGATGCAATTAGGAGATTGGAAAGATGTAGGAAATATGAAAGTTCAAGGACAATTCCCACTCCTGCTTAAAAGCACAATTAAGTGCAATTATGGCGGTGCTGATATAAAAATTACAGATTGTGCTCAGCGAAATGAACCATCGGATATTGAAACAATGCCAATGGAAGCAAAAAAGAAACAAATTCTTAGTGCAGTTTGGATGTGTGCAGAAATGAAAGAAGAAATAAAAAATGTAAGTTTTGGACAAACAGTAAGTATTCTGGCAAAAACTAAAAATTACAGTGAAGGTGAGACATTATCTTTATTCGTAACAGAAGTTAACGATAATGATGTGGCTAAAGGAATTAAAAAAATAACAGTTACGGGGAAAGTAAAAGCAGATGGCTCTGTTGAATTACGAGAGGAAGTTAAAATTGGTTTTGCTACACCCAAACCTACAGAAACATCACCTGAGGAAGCAACAAAACTCGAAGATATAAAAGATGAAATTCATGTAACTCACGAAGGTAAAAGCTATACAAAAGCTCAATGGAAAGAATATCAGGACAATTGGCATGATGAAATGGAGAAAAGAAATACTGGTAAGAAAAAAGGGTTTTGGGGATAAATAATTTATATAAAGAGATTGATAAAATTATCAATTTTTGGAAATAAAAAAATGAATCAAACATATCTAAATATAATTTAAAATGAGTGGATTAATATTTCAAATTTCTGGAGTAAATGGGTTTGTAGGTGGGAATGTGCAAGTTAATCCCTTAAAGCAATATATTTTAGTTGCAGGACTTTTTTATCCAGATGACACCAATGGATATAAACTTTCAGGTTCTTTTGGAAAGTATTCTGAACGATACATTAAACAAATACTACTTAAACGAAATAAAGAAGATATTATAATCCATAATGTTGATATTCTTGAAGGGAAAATTATTAAATCAGAATATATAGGAAGCAACACTCCTAAAGAAACGATTTCTATATTTGATAAAGTTACAGATATTAATTATAAAAAATTAACAAATAGATTTTTAAGCGAAGGAAAAGTAGTTATTTCTAAAACTGATATTTATAAAATAGTAGAAGAAATTGGAAAATCCAATCCAAATACGCTACAGGAGATTAATATTTTCTCACATGCATTTTGGAATGGGCCTATCTTAATAAATACAGATTCGGGTCCTGATGACCATGATATGAGAAAAGACGATATAACAGGAGGTTTAATTAATCTTACTGATTTTAAGAATGCATTTACTACAACGGGAGAGATGAAAATTTGGGGCTGTAGTTTCCCGACAGCATTAAATTCACTTTTTTCAAGAATTAGAAAAAATATAGAATATAGAACTGATAAAACTATACCAGATAATACAGTTTTTAAATATTCTCCAAATCATTTCTTTGGAAAAACTCCAAAAGAAGACAGAGGAGATCTTACTACTTTAATAAACGGAATGTTAGGTACAGCTTATAAAGTCACAGAGCAAATTGATTTATCCTTTTTGCAAATAAAAAAAATAGCTTGTGCAAATTTTTTAAATACGTATGCTTCAAACTTAGTTAAACACATTGGAATAAAGACACAGGCGGCTCTTCCCGCCACTTATTCAGAAATAACGCCTAATTTTCACATATCTAAACTGACAAAAGAAAATGTTAAGTTTTACGAAATGCATTTAAAAGTAAATTTAGGAGAATTAGATTATGGTATTTATGATACAGCAACAGTAAGTAATCTCATAAGTATATATAATAGTTAAATCAACTACATTATGAAAAAAGTTTTAACCTTTTTAGTTTTTTTTATTGCCACCCAATTAAGTTTTAGTCAGGAATTGAAAAATGAAAATGTTGTAATGTCGACATATCATAAAATCGATAAAGAAACTTCTACGTATTTAGATAAGATAGAAAAAGATACGATAATTATTAGTGGTCAATATAAGCTGAATAATAACGAAATACGAGAAATTAATAATAGAATTAGAAATCAAATAACAAAAGGTAATATTTTGCTATCAAATTCTGATGTCACAATTAATTATTATCATAATGATATAATACGTAAAACGATAGTTATTTCATTATTAACACAAAAAATAAATATCATAGATGAAAATAATGAAATATTAAAATCTGGAATTATTACGGATAAGTTTAAAAAGTACATGATAAAGTTAATACAATCAAAAAAGAAAGAAGAAAAATAATTTGAGTAGAATTTCTTATTCAAAATATATTAAAATTATTAATGCGTAGTAGAAAATGAAACTTATCTTAACTATTTTTTTATTAGTAGGTCAAAATGTATTTTGTCAACAGTTTAATAATAGCGATATCTTATTATTTCAAAAATCAGATAGTGTTGTTGTATCCAATATATTTTATCGAGACAAAGAATTTAACGCGCCTTTAGCTATAAATATTATACCCTCTAAAAAAGACAGTATTACTGGTGAGCTAATACTTCCATATAATGACTTTAAAGAAGAAAAAGATACGATTTTTGTGCAATCTAGAAAAAGATTAACAAAGATTCAGATTTCTACATTAAATAGTTTTTTGCAAAATAAAAAATCATATAATAAGAATAGTGTCGCATTGTTAGGTCATTATGATATTGAAATTAGTTACTACCAAAAAGGCGTTGTGTCTCAATTTGTAAGAATGTCATCGATAACAAGTAAAATTACTATTTATAGAGAAGGATATAAAAGAGTTATTGATAAAAATAAGCAAGAAATAGATCCATGTTTATTTTACAGTAATGCAAGTAAGAATTTTAAAAAGTTCATTTTGCAATTAGTTGTAAAATAAATGGGGGAAATAAAAGTATAACTTTAACAGAGGAATATTTAAAAAAAAAACTTAACAGATCAATAAAGATGAAATATTCAATATGTTTTTTTATAGCTATTTTAATTGTGGGTTGTACTACCAAGCAGGATTTAAAAAACGTTAATAAAATAAGTGAAAAACTAATTGTTTTTGAAGCAAAGGAGCTTATTCATTCAGAAAATAGAATTACTCTGATAGATGGCGAAAGATGTGTTATTGAAAAAAAAATAATCTATGATAAAGATGGAAAATGTATTTTTTTTTATAGAGGAGGATCTGAAGGATTAATTCAGTATTCAAGAAATTATATAAAAGGCTACTTACCATTTGGAGAAGAACAATTAAATTATAAAATTAAAATCGATAAAAAGAACAATTGGATTTTGGATAATAATGATACAATACGAACTTTTAAAGTTTTAAAAGATGAAATCATAACGAATGTTGATTCAAACGGTAGATTCCGTGTATATAAATATAAGTAGAAAATTAAATTCAGTTTTACAAGATCAGATAATTTTTGACAACACATTAATGTAAAAAAGTATTTAAGCAACAGGAAATTTTTAGGGTTCAAATAGAAAATAAAAATATGAGGCAAGAACGAATAAAAGACAGGGTATTAAAAAGAGCAGCCAGATCTGGGATTCTCGGATGTGGAAATGAATATGCTGAATAAAGAGAAAAAATTGACGTAGCATTATATCAGAAGCTCTTAAAGTATTATGATGATTTTTCAAAAGTTCGAATTGATTTAAAAGACCTTAATAAGTTAAAAAACGCAGATATTGTCATTAAAGCTGTAATTGATCAAAAAATAGGCATCACTACTGACCCAACTCCAAACGCAACACAGTGGTTGGGAAGATATAACTTCTTTTATAAAAATGAAGTCGCAAAAGGAGACAAACTAACTGAAGCTGATAAATCATACAATAGACAGGTCAAAAAACACGGCAAGAATAAGGTATTAAGAAAAGATGGAATATCAAAATATAGTCATCTTTTTATTGACACACGTCTACAAGCAGACATTGACAAACTGAACAAAAAAAATAAATGATGAGTAGTTTGAAAATATACATAAGGCGTTTTTTAGTAAGTATTTTGTCACTGTTCTTTTTAAGCAATTTTTCCACACATAAAAATGATGAAGAATTTAGTTTCGCCAAATTAAATAAAAAGAAAATAGCATTTAAAGACATCAGTCTAGAAAATGGTAAGCAAATTTATGATGAAAGAATTTCAGGATTTACAGAGGCTGATAGCGCTACAGAGTCTAAAATCTATCGTATAAAAATCAGCAATAATTATCCTATTTATCATGGCTGTTATGATTCGATTCCTAATAATAAGCATGAAAATAATGATGAATTTTTACAGTATTATGATACTAAAATAAACATCAATTCGCTTTTAAAAAACAACTTAAATAAGGAAGTATATTCAGACGATAGCTATATTCTTTTCACCAGTAGTATCGATTTCTTTAAATTTAAAGGAAGTGATTTTATTTTACTATCTGCAAGGGATAGACGCTTTTTAAGGAATTTAGAACGTAATTATTGGATTTTATTAAAAGTAAAAAATAAAGAAGTAATAAATTCCTTTTGCTTTATTGACGGTTATACTATAGGAAAAGACTGTTTTGGAGATTTCAATAATGATGGCTTACTAGATTATATGCATTGGGATTTTATGGAGGATAGAATTTCTATTTATTCGTTAAATAAGGACAAATTTGAAATAGATAAAAAACATTTTATACAACTAAAACAATCAAAAGAACAGGAAGAAATAGCAAAAGAACAAGACGTTTTATTATTGTATGATTTGTTTGACAGGGAAAACTCAAAATGGTTTTACAAACTTTGATTGAGATGGAAGATATATCAGAAGATAATGCAGTTACTTTTTGAAAAACAAGGAATAGCCCGGAATGATGATTTGTTCAATTATAGTTCAATCGATAAAAAGAAAACGAAATGGTTTTACAAGCTTTGATTGAGATGGAAGATTTCAATATATGGAAAAAGTAAAAAAACTAATTTAACCTACGATGAGTATTTAGCCAATAAAGAAAAGAAATTCTTTTTTGATTTTTATGGAAAATAATTCCTCAGCGTTTTATAAGGTCTTATAAATCTATCAAAAACACAAAATTTAAATTTACGACTCCTGATTAAAATAAACGAATGAAAAAAGATCAAATAAAAGATCGAATATTAAAAAGAGCTGCAAGAGCCTGGGGTACTAAAGATCTTGAGATGGAAACCTCATTTGATCCCTTGGTGTCATTGATGCTAAATGCCTTGTCGCATGAATTGGAGAAAATTTCAGACGAACTTCAAGATTCTAATACGGGTATTGTAGAAAGAATTCTCGAAATTATGTTTCCGGAAGCAACTATGGCCGCCAGACCCTCGCAAGCTATTTTGTATGCAATGCCCTTAGAAAATAATGCAAAAGTTTCGTTACTCAATCAGTTTACTACCAATAAAAGAATTCATAATATCTATAATCCTTTAGAGCCAATTATAAAAGAAATAGCTTTTTCCCCCACATTAGAGGTAAAATTATCTTCTTGCGAAATAAAGTATATTGCTTACGGAAGTAACTTATATAAAGTTTTAGATGCTTTAAATAGAGAACCTGTTCAGGATTACCATAATTTGTTGCCCTCGGGCGAAGTTTTTCTGGGTATAGAAATGAGCAACCCAAATGTTTTGGAAGTCGAGGATTTAATGGTACATATTGATATCAAGAATAAGCAGCAAAAAGAAATGCTTCATTATTACTTAAAAAACATGAAATGCTTTTATGATGATGCCCAGATAATGGTACAAGCAGGATATAATGTGCCGCACCATGGTATTACTAATAATTTAAATAAAAGCAGTTCACACCTTAGAGAAATAACACAGGAAGTAAATGATTTTTACTTTGATGACTTTTATACCTTAAAAGGAATCTTGAAGCATAAAGTAATACATAATTACAATTTAAAGCACGATTCTTTTGAAGAAGTAACCAATACTAATGATAAACCTATTATTTGGATAAAAATGGTTTTTCCTGAATCTTTAATTCCTGAAATAATAGACAATGTATTTTTTCAGATCAATTGTTTTCCGGTAATTAATAAAAAACGCCATACTATTAGCAAAGTGCTTAAAAATATACTGTCATATCTAGTACTTGATACAGAAAAAAGTATTTATCTTGATATAGAAAACGTGATAGATGAATCTAATCATCATTACGAAATCAAAGAGTTTAAAGATAGTGCTTTGGAAGACGGTATAGCTGTTTTGCGAACAACAGGAACGCCTAAATTTGATGGAAGAAGCGCATCTGAACTGATTCAAAAAGTATTAGATTTATTAAAAGATGAAGGTTCTTCTTTTTCTTATATAGGCAAGGATTTTGCTTCCAAATCTTTAACTGAAATTAATCAGTTGTTGTTGTCTATTAATGAACAAATAAGTCAAAGCGAGATTGCTAAAAACAATCATCCTCATTTAATAATCAAACCAAGAGTTGATGAATTAGATGAGCAATCATTCGAAGTAAATTATTGGTCAACTTCTGGTGAAGATGGGAATAATATTAAAGCAGGAACAATATTACAGTCTGAAGACAAATTGTTTAATTCAAACAAACCAATTCAATTAATCACGACAACTGTTGGTGGTTTTACTAGTCAAAATGATCAGGATCGTATTTTTTTCTATCGAAATGCTTTATTAACAAGGGGTCGAATTGTAACTATAGCGGATATAAAAGCTTTTGGGTTTAATCATTTTAAAAATTCGATTACTCATATTAAAGTAGAGAAAGGAACTCGAAAAGAATTTTCTATTAAAGAGGGATTCAGTAGAACAGTTGATATTTACATAAAGATAAACAAATCTCAAAAAGAAAAAATGCCAGAGAGTGAATGGGAATATTTGCGTGAAAGTTTTATGAAGCATTTAAAAAGCAAATCATCGAACGTATTTCCTTATCGGTTCTTTGAAGATAGCTAATCCAAGATAAGGTTATTCTAAAATATTTATTTTCTTTACAAACTAATTTACTAATAAAAACAATATGATTGAAAAATTTACTCCTTTAATAACTCTTGTTTTTGGAGCATTATGGGCACTGCTAAAAATAAATGTATTAGAAAGAGGGAAGCTTAAAAAAATACAAAATTTAAAAACCGCACATTCATTATTTGATAAATTTGAAACAGATTTTGAAAAGCAATTTTTCGAAAATGAATGGAAAGAAGCTTGCTTTTTTATGCGATCTGGGATAGAGACAAATTATAAATCTATACCTAAATATATTAGATTAAAAGATAAATTGGGTTTAAATTATAATTGGACACACATCAAACAAGTTCTATTATATTTAGATTTAAGTAATGAAGATATTAAAATTAATTTAAATTGGTATGATCGAATTTTATGGAAGTTTGCTGTTTTATTTTTTCTATTAGGCTTAATTTCGACACCATTTTCTTTCAGTTTTATAGATCAATTTATAGCGCAAGGTTTATTAGTTTACCTTACGATGACTTTTTTATGTATTATACCTGCAATTATTGGCTATTTATTTGTAGCAAATACTTATTCCATTTTAATGGCCCAAAGGATGGAAAAAAGATTAAACAGTATAAACGATAATGATAATAATACAAAATAAGTAAAGAGATAATTTTAAATTTTCTGAAGTTTCGTATTCAAAAATAAAAAGCCGAAAATCAGTAATTTGCGACCTTTTATTTTTCTGTATATTTAACAATTGTTTAATCTTTTGAAAGTGTTTCAGAAATTTTTTCACCCAGAGCTTTTAATTTTTCAAAGGTTTCTTTAGATACTAATTCTTTGTCAATACTAGCTTTTAGTTTTCCATCCTTTAATACAAAAGAATAAGCGGTTTGTCCTTCGTTGTCTTTTTTCCAAATTTTGCTTCCTGATTCAGTTGATAAAATATTGTTGTCTAAGTTATCAGACAATAATTTTTCCAGCTTTTTACTTTTCGAAGCATCAAAATTTGCCGATAAAGAATAATGAGTATCTGAATTTGAAATAGAAACAGATACAGATGATCTCGTGGTTTTTGTTTGACTTGAAGGAGCTTTGGCAACCGCTGTTGTATTTCCCGAAGTTGCTTCTGCTGTTTGTGCCTGCGCTAAAGTGTTCCAAATTAGCAAGGTTAAAAATAAAATGATTTTCATAATGAGAAGTTTTAAATTTTTATTCATTTTTAGTATTAAACTTAAATCCCAAACCTCTTACGCTGGGAATAGAAATGTCCGGATCTTCGCTAAAATATTTTCTGAGGCGGCTGATAAAAACGTCCATACTTCGTCCGGAAAAGAAGTCGTCATTGCCCCAGATCTCTTTCAGAATATCTTCACGTTTGACCAGTTTATTCTTATTGGCATATAAAAACCGAATTAGGTGCGCATCCTTTTCGGTAATTCGGTGTGTAATTTTTTCATGTGAAAGGGTATAATTTTCACCATCAAAAACATAGGTGCCTATAGAAAATACCATAGTTTTTGAGGTATTATCTGCAACAGGTTTTTGACTTCGTTTCAGGATATTCTGAATCCTTAAAATCAATTCCTCAACTTCAAAAGGCTTTACAACATAATCATCGGCCCCAAGGCGTAGTCCTTTTATTTTATCTTCCTTAAAGCTTTTCGCTGTTAAAAAGATAAAAGGTGTTTCAGGATATTTGTCGATAATATTTTCAGCCAGGGTAAAGCCATCCATGTGAGGCATCATGACATCCAGAATGCAGATATCCGGTTGGGTAGCCGAAAAAATTTTCAAAGCTTCCTTGCCATCTTTTGCCCAGGTTACATTAAAACCTGAAAATTCAAGATATTGCTTTAATATAGAAGCGTAATCAAAATCGTCTTCGGCTAATAAAATATGATGTTTCATATCGGAATTGTTATTGTGAATAAAGATCCTGTATGTTCTTCACTTTTGACACTAATTGTTCCGCCATACGTTTGTACCAACTGTTTAATATAGAATAACCCCAGGCCAAGTCCTTTGTTGTTATGAATGTTTCCTTTGTCGACTCTGTAGAATTTATCAAAAATCGAAGACTGCTCCTGAACAGGAATACCTTTTCCGTTGTCTTCTACAGAAAGAATAAAGTTTTCGGCCGTTATTTTTAAGTCGGTCACAATTCTAGTGGCGCCATATTTCACGGCATTGTCCAAAAGATTGATCAGAATTGTATTAAGATGAAAACGATCCATTGAAATTGTGAAGGCTTCTTTTTGGCTTGTGAATTCAATAGTGATATCTGGTTTAAAAAGCTTAAAATCGTCAATCATATCCTTTATTTCTTCGCTCGTAACCTGTATACTGTCTTTATTGGCAATAGGAGCGACAGAGGCTTCTGTTACCTGTCGAAATAATTTTTGAAGTCTTTCATTTTGCCTTGCAATCATAGCGAGCGTATTACTGTAATGTTCCGGGCTCATTTGTTTGTCTTTTCGCTGCAATGTTTTTATTGCAATATCCATCGTAGCAAGCGGCGTTTGAAATTCGTGAGTAATATTATTTACAAAGTCCGTTTTGATATCAGCAATTCGTTTTTGGGAGATCAGATTTTTGAGCGACATATAATATAAGAAAACCACAAAAGCCATTAAAGCGACTGAAAATAGCAATAAACCAGCCATTTTAGAAATAATAATTTGCTGCAATTCATCAAAACTGTAGTAACGGTTGCTTTTTATTACCAATATCAGTTCGTCATTACTATCCTTAGTTTCCCAACGCCCCATCGAAGAAAGAATTTTGTTTTTCTTTAAAGTATCATTGGCTAAGATTAGTATTTTTCCATCAAATAAGGTACTTTTTTTTCCGTCCTTTATTACTGTTATTGAATTAAGATAAACAGAATAATCAATATCATAATCTTCCGGCTGTGCCATCTTTTTCATATACGTTTTCATCGCTCCTGAAAGTGAATCTTTTTTGATGGTGAGGTATTTAGTAAAAGCGGGCTTGGTTATCTTTCCTTTTGCATATTCTTTTGCATACTTTTTTGAATGTATCGACCAGGTATCGTTTATTTTTTCCCATTCTTCTGTATCTTCCAAACGGGCGATTTGTTTTTTGATAGAGGTATTTATTTCCTTTTCGTATAATTTATAAGTATTGTAGATAAAATAGCCTTGAATTGTGGCCAGAGCTATTACTGTAAAGA
>Ga0247803_1000652_pt1 | contig 18467 bp, 26 predicted proteins | sample UWRJL014104B1_FD_180928 | JGI IMG/M metagenome (GOLD analysis project Ga0247803, IMG submission 180928) | Plant litter microbial communities from Arlington Agricultural Research Station in Wisconsin, United States - UWRJ-L014-104B-1 | ecosystem: Environmental > Terrestrial > Plant litter >...
ATTGCTGACAGGAGTGTGTTGACAGGAGTGTGTTGACAGGAGTGTGTTGACAGGAGTGTGTTGACAGGAGTGTGTTGACAGGAGTGTGTTGACAGGAGTGTGTTGACAGGAGTGTGTTAACACAGTGACAGGTTTGATTCTCACCGCGTGGGTGACCTCGACACTGTTTGCACCCGTTCCGGACTAGCGCCTTGAATCAACGGCAGAGGCATGGGCATAGGCACCGCGGGCAAACGCAATTGCGCTGAGACTACATCAGAGTATCACCTCACAGCCCTCTCCTATATTCATGGCTTTCCCGGGCAGCCACGTACAACCCACTCTCGCCTCTCAGCTCATATAACATACATCTCACTCCCTCCCTACACCTCGAGAGACAAGCGCACCCTGGGCTGATACCCCGCGTCTACTCCTCGTTTCTCGCACAGGTAAAGTTCTCAGGGCATCCTCGTTTCCAGATTGCGTACACACAGCAGGCAACATCAGAAATGGCTCGAACCGGCGCTTGGAACACACCGCGACGCCCCCTGGGCAATACGCGCTTTGGAGGCTCCTCACCACCTGCCTTGCGCACCAATATACCTGGCTCGCCGACCTTGCAGGCACCGCATCCTGTTGAGCGTGCATCAGACACCCCACGCGCTGGACCGGACTTCCGTGTCGCCATCGATTTTGGCACAACATATACATGTGTCGCCTTCAACAAGCCAAATAGCAAGAGTGACACCACTCTCATCATCAAGAGTTTCCCGAACGACCCACTTCCAGGCAAAAGCCCTCAAGTTCCGACCGAGAGCTATTACCTTGTTCCGAGAACGGAGCACTCATCCGAGGCCATTCACCAATCCGTGCCTGATCTGCATGCCATCCGTCGGTTTAGATTACGGTCCAGCGGAAGAACACATACCGCAAAGGAGCAGACCCGTATGCGTGCCGCTCAAGATGGCCCTGATCCGACTGAGTACAAGTTCGGCTACGAGGCCCACGAATTCGACAAGTTACCCAACGACACAAAGTGTAGTGACTACGAGTTCTTCACGGCTGTAAGTCGAATGAAGCTACTGTTTGACAAGAGTATACACAGTGAAGATACGCGAGCAGAGCTGCAGGACGCTTTACAGAAGCTCAGAGAAGGGGGCTTTATTGATCGCGACGAGGACGTCATCACCGATGCTCTAGCAACCATCTTGAGCCATTGCAAGAAATACCTCGAAAGGGGCCACAGGTTTCACACGCAGAGCTCGGGTAGGTACTCATGTGTTGAATTTGATTCATCTTGCTAATTGTCTTCAGTCGAGTTGACCCTCTGTGTGCCGGTTTGCTGGGACACGAAGGCCAATGTTATTATGACCAAGTGTCTGAAAAAGGCTATGACTCGTGCGAAATTCGGAACGTCGAATGACTCGTCCCTGTTTATGGTGAATGAGGCTGAGGCTGCTGCGGTATACATGCTGTCGTCCGGTCTCCACGAAGTTGAGGTAGGACTCCCCCAAAAATAACATCTCGAAAGGCTGACACTGACAGTTCGGGGATTGTATTCTACTCCTAGACTGTGGTGGCGGCACGACCGACATGGCGGTATACGGCATTGGCGAGGTCTCTCCAATACGCCTATCGACTGAATACACAAAGCCCGTTGGTATGTACACTGTCTAGTACTGCCGTGTAACTTCTAATTATCTTCTAGGAGCCTCAATTGGGTCGACTGATCTCAATACTAGGATGAGACAGTTCGCAATCCGTCATCTCGAATCTGAGCAATATCTTTGCAGTCCTGAGTTCGGCGTCACTATCGAAACAATAGTCGACCAAGAGATAATGAAGGATTTTGAACTCAGCTCTAAACGTTCATTCAGCATCTACAACTCTATGAAACAGTTTAGGTGGAATCTTCGTGGGTTGAAGAAGAGCGCCACTGATCCGAGGTTGGAGAATGGAAGTTTTGTGCTCAGTCAGTAAGTGTACAAATACTATCGCTCTCCCGAACCGACTGACCACTACAGTGATGATATGTTCGATATCTTCGAACCGTCTCTTCGTCTGATCGCAGAGCTCGTAGAAGATCAGATCCGTCAGGTCCACCAGCGTGCCATCAAATTGAACAAGTTGGTGCTGGTCGGGGGCTACGGCGACTCTCCCGCGCTCCAAGAGTCGCTACAGATCCTGCTTGATGCTCTTAATCAGGAACTCATGACTGATATAAGCTTGGTCTCAAGGCCCGAGTAAGCATATTCCCTTACTTGTCTTGTAGCTACTGACATATTGCAGGGATATCGGAGCAGTGGGTGTTGCTGAAGGTGCCCTGATGCGTGCGAACGACAAAAGTTATGGACCTGAGCGTATTCCACATATCAGCTATGGCGTCTTACGGTATATCGCCCACGAACCTAACACTGGACACGCGTGGATGAGCCAACGGTCCCGCGTGAACTCGCTTGATGGCGTTGGTGAGATACGCAACACCATCCGTTGGGTGATCAAAGCGGTGAGGCTAACCCCTATAGCTGCTTGAATAATCTGCTAAGACTCTTTAGGGTGAGGGTCCTCTTAAGCAAGAACATCGCGTCGCTTTCGAGTCCTCGCACTGTTTTACGCCAGATCAGACTGAGTGGATTGCAGAGGAAATCTTGCTGGTCTCTGAAACCTGCACCGAGGACTTCTACCGGCAGACGCACTGGAAGAACAAGGGTGAACAGCTCTGCTCCTATGCAAACCATTTCCCGAATGCTAATTTTGCGTTGTAGGCAAGCATCAGGAGCTCGGAAAGATCACTTTCTCCCTCACGCACCTGCAAGATCGTATCCCCATTACCAATTCTGAGCGCCCGGGGAAGCAATACTACGAGGTCACTGTCCTTGTTGAGATGGTGGTCATTGATCGGGACCTCAAGTTCTTCGTGCGCTGGCCTGTGGAGGATGGCGAAGTGCTGAAAGCCTCGCAGGATACCTTCTGTATGGTGGCTGCGTTCGAGCCGGGAACTGAGTGAATGTTTGAGGATCTGCTCAGTATTAGATGTTCCCAATGATGGCTATTCGAGGCGAGCACTGAAGATTCGGAGAGCGAAAATCTTCTGTCGGAAGAGCGGGCGTTAATAGTTTAACAGTGGACAGGCGAGTGGGATTTGGAGTTCAGTTCCGTCCCGTCGTTCCGTGCCCCATGCAGAGATGGCCGCGGAAGCATCTTACTGCCCTGAGTTGTTGATGCTACGCTGTCAAGGCGATTTAATGTTATAATCGAAGGACAGATATCATCGAGTACACCTGCTTCAGCGATGATACTAGTCCAGACCCTATCAGGACATCCGGGGTGAAAACATTCACCCAACGTACTACACACTCAGTCATGTAGGTCAGACACTGGACATGCATCGCGATACGAAGATAGATAGCGTTTTTTACAAGCCTCTAGACACAAAGACGCTTCTCGGTCAGTTTTACCAGCTCCAAATGTTCCACTCGTCGCGGTGGCCGCAGTCATGATCAAGAGCCCAACAATATATTCTCCCATCCGTCTTCTTTCCTAGCGGTCGCAAGCAACTTGAGATATACTTCATCTTAGAGGTACCATATCATGTTGCGTACGACCGTGATCCTTTGCTCGTGCATTTCAGCACTGTCTGCTATCTCGCATCCCACCACTCAGTAGAATTGATGCCCGTCGCCACCACATTCCGTATATATCCAAACGCAGCGCAGTGCATAAGAGGTAAGCAAGCTCCCGGGAAGCAAAAGTTTATGCCACCCATGACTCCGCATGGGCTCCGTCCGGTCAATGACCCCCTGCACTAGAGTGTTACCGTGCTCGCGTCCCTCTTGACTGCGGCCTCCGCGGCTACCCTGCCGCATTTTACAGACACGAAACAAGCAGCAGTCCGATCGCTGTGGAATCCCGGTTCCCCGCTCACGTCCTCAATATTAGGTTCACCATCTTCCGCAGATTGCGGCCCGGAGGAGCATGCAGGCTCAAGAAGCGGAGAACCCGGATAGCCGGTGGAGTCTGCAGGAAATGTACGATTCAACGAAGAGCTGCAGAGTCCTCATCATTGCCTGCGTGTTTCTATTGGCTCATAGATGACTCTTGGATATGAGAATGTGACGAGCGAACCAGCGAGCGATGCCAAGGGTATCAGCAGCTCGCTTGCAACGCCCCAAACAAGAAAGCAAAGACTCCTGCATAGTTTCACACATGGAAAATTTTCCTCCACCTCAGTCATGTATTTCTACCTTTGTTTAGTTACCGTTGCGTGTCGTCGCGACCCGCTCTTGGCGCTGCTGTCACATGCGCATATCAAAGTGGTACAGAGTACTGTGACTTTGTCGGATCAAGGGTCTCCGTCGCACTGCCGCATTATTGACTTGATTTTCGTGTCGCATTGATGGGTGTTGTTACACGCGGAGAGGCTTGTGCATGCGGAGGACTCCCGGGTGATACTTGGACAGATGCCTACGACTCGCTGATGGAGAGCTTTGCATGCAAGTCGTGTTGTAGACATCAACGATCGGTGATCTCGAGATGCATTCCTCTTCACTTGCATATTTTGGATATGGGAGTCTGTATTTTCAAAACTCTGTGTGCAATCAATCCGTAGCTGAGACGCTACTTTCCTATAGAGTTAGCTGTCCACTCTACAGGTAGTATGTAGTTTTCGTAGTTCGCCAGTTTTACATGTTGATGCTTGCGGTAGTATACGACTTTTCAGAATCAAGATGCGGTGCTTCTACTCGATCAGATTTGATGAGATATGAGATCGCTATGGATACCTATGGTAGCTGCGCCAACCTCCCACTGATGACCTCACCTGAAGTCTCCCGCCAACGACACCGCCATGACCCTTTTGATCACTCAGTTCCGAACCCAGCTACAAAGCATTGAGTTCTCACACAATACGGCTCAACATCCTTCAACGCCGGCCACCTCCACTCCCATTTGATATCCTTGTCGACAATTCTGCAGCGAAGCAATACCTCAACGAGGTAGTGGGGTTCACCCTGACCAGGCTCCGGCGTGACGATATCGATCAGCTCCTTCTCTTTGAGCTCTGTAAAGTCAAGCTGCATATTACCGAGCAGTGTAACTTTCCCTGTGGATAGCGGTTATTAGCGCAAAGACAGATGTCGATTCGTGATGTAACTTGCCCTTGTTCTTGGGATGATCAACCCCCCAGTAACTCTCAGTACAAGTACCTGACACATATACGGGCTCCGTTTGCTCCCATCGATCATCTTCTGGCCAGAAGTAGTACTCGGTCGCGTAATAGTCGGATTCGTGGACTCTCTGAAGAGGTCCTTGGCCCTGTGTTGGTGATAAGTATGAGGGACAATTAGAAGTGTTCGCTGACTCACGACTTTGATGATCCATTCAATAACGTCTTCCACGTAATGTCTGCCCACAACAGGATCAAGCTTCCTTCTCTTTTTCTGCTTCTCGATGGGCATCAATTCCGGAAACTGCTTGACCACCTGATACATATCTTTACCCTGATGCTCGTGGTCCCGTAGTAGACCAATGCTAAGACGCGGAACACGGAGCGGTCCACTATCCACATTTTCCGCCCTGGCAAGGGTACCAAGCGCTGTCCCGAGCACGCTTCGATTCCTATTGGTCATCAGTATAGCCAAATATTTCCGAAGACTGCGATATACAAACTGAGGAGCCCATTGTAATTCGATAGCCAGACCGTGTTGCTCGTTGAACTGGGCAAGCTTTCCCTTCAGGAAACTCCTCAAAGCCGGCGAGTCGCTAAACCCTCCGGTCATGATAACAGAGTTGGCATTTTGGCTGGTACTGCCACGCTTCCTTCTTTTGCCTCCTGCAGTGCCCATGATCTGTTCAACCATGACGTCCCAAACGGCTAACATGGGCTCCTCAAAACACGCGAGCATATCGTCACTGGCCGTGTGAGTCATGATGAGAGGAAACGATACAATCTTTACTTACTAGGAGAGCACGTAGTGATCAAAGCGCCGTCGAGTTCCTGGAGTTGGACGAAGACCAGGGAGCAGGAAAGAGTATGAATCCATCTTTGATGATCGTAAGTCGAACCGTTTCTTGACTTCCTCGAATTTCGGCATCAGGTACCGCTCGATTTGTGTCCGAATTGGCATGTGGCTGCTGTAGTCGCGGTCGATCAGGTATCCTTCATCTTTTAGGTCTGCTATGGCCATGTGGAGGAAGTACTCATTCGAGTGGCTCGACCCGCAGCAGCGTCCTACTACACGTTAGCCCGCACGATATTACTGCGCTGTAGAACTTGCCGGTTGGGTTGTTGACTTCTTTTTCTAAGCGGAACGGTGGTCCAGACGAAACCTGATACTCTCCGCCGTCGATAGTACCCCCACCACAGTCAAGAATTATCACGAATTGGTTGGACTGCTTAACGATCAACACCGGCACATAGAGGTAGAGGTAAGGTCTTACAGTGATGCGCACAGGTGCTGCCTCGACGATATACGTCATTGCAGTCTCGGCTTCGTTGAACATGAAGACTGTGGGTACATCGCAGTGCCCACTGACCCCAAACTGGACCCTACGCAAAGCGTCGACGATGATTCTACTGAGGATAGCGTTCGACTCTGGCTTCCAACACACAGGGACACAGAATGCGAAAGTTACTGTGAACGTTAGTTTGGAGCAAGCCATGTTGAGTGCGAATGTGTACCTGGGCTAGAGTCCGTAAACTCATGCTTCTCTGTCATTTCTCGCAGTATGTGAAACAACCACGGAACGAGCCAGTCCTTCAAAAGATCCGGCTGTTCCTTTATTCTGCCCTCAGCAGATAGCAATTTGGCGGTCGCGTTGAGTCGCATCTTTGCGGCCTGTGCCTCGTTCCTGTATGCCCTTCTGGTCCGCATATCGAGTCCAGTCGGATTTATTTCCTCAAAGGTAGAGTCCAGAGTAGTGTCATGCATATTGGGGTCGAACATCAACTTCATTCGACAAACACGTCGGTTGTTGCGATAGCCATATTCCGCGCAACTAGGGTGACCAAGCATCTTTTGTACCTCAAATCCATGTAAAAATCTTGGGCATACTCGATCTCCGAAAGTAGCGTTGATGGTAGCTGAGGAGCTGGACACAATGGGCGAATCCTGGGAAGTGTTTGGCGCAGGGTACCAGCTCTCCGTTGGAATCTGTTCCCCTACCCAACCTGCAACTTCATCCTCGTAGTAGTTCTGTATGGGATATCTCTGGATGTCATCGCCTTGTTTGATCGAAATGGCAGCTCCTGAAAAAGTTGTGCCGATGTCCAGGGCCACTACATATGTAGCTGGTGGCTTTGGATCGTCCGGTATACCGATGTTCCGAGCCACCAAATCTTCGACTGGAGGCTGCTCTTGACCGGCTTGTGTGACACTCAGACCTGTGCTGCGATTTCTTTTCCGTTTGTTGGATGTGCCGACTTTTGCGGTACGAGCCATGATGGAGAATTGGAAGCGAAAAGAAATCGATCAGATTGAAGAAGGACCTGACGAGGAATATTGGCCACAAGGTGAAAATATATTGGAGATGATCTCTTACATACACAAATTACAAGCGATGAGTTACCCACCACAGAAGCCATAGTCTCTGCTACCAGACTGTGTGAAGTGGCTTGGGGTTTCTCAAGTGTTGATGCGAGCGCGTAACATTGATTGAGTTTAGCGTGCTGCAATAGTCGACATGGGCCTACCTAGAGCGTCACCTTGTCTCCAGTTGCACACACATGACCGGTCCAGGATAAAATATGCAACTGACCTGTTGCGTTATGCTGCCCGTCGAAAACAGATGCATCTGCGATTACCAGCGAAGTATGCACCAACCTTGCCGCCATCGATCTGCAGAGCTTTCCTCGAATGGCTAGGAGCAGTACAGTGCTAGGGGGCAGACCGATCAGCTACGCGCAGACCGAAGTATGCGCATCTTTGTACCATCGGAAGTGAACCGCATCCGCGCTGCCGCTGATCCCCTGTCGCTCCAGGTATTCAGTTGTTCAGGTATCACATTCCCCTCTTCGTTCCCTCTGATGCAGGGCACCTACTTTTGATCCATCTTTTGCACCTCGTCAAGGCTTTATCTCCTCCAGGTATACCATAATATCAAGAAAGACTAGTGAACTACCCAATTATGGTACGACAAATTGCTTGCGACTCCTGTCGGCTTTCCAAGTCGAAATGCAGCGGCGAGAAACCTCGATGCGAGCGCTGCGCCGAGATGAGCATGACGTGTGTTTATTCACCCCGTCACCAAGCTCAGCAGCCAAAGGTATACGGAAAGAACCGTGCAATCACTACGACTCGAACATCCATGCAGAGTCGGATCACGACCATTCAGAAATCTGGTAGCAGCCGGGGCACGATCCCATATACAAAAGAGGAAGTCGGCTTCTTGATCAACTGGCTGGACCACTGCATCATGACCAACGACGATTTTCGAGCAACCATTGCCCAAGTGTTCAAACGCCGCTTCGGACGTGAGGTCAGTTTGGCCGGCTCCGAGAGGAAGGCCGTCGACGCGCTTCGGGCATTAGGCTCATTGGCGTTTCCAACCCATATCCAACCCGAAAAGCTTCGAACTGAAGGATCTAAGTGTCTCAATTGGAGCAACATTCCTGTGCATTTGGTGGATTTCTACAATCGTGGAAGACAAGAGCTTGGACTTCCGCTTCTTTTGGTGAGTACATGAGGTGATCGTTCGATATGCAGGTCCAGTGGACTGACGTCATGCGCAGGCCGACGCCACCAGTGACGCCGAATCTCATCGAGAACCGTCAGACCAAGCTCGCGCGTGCACAAGCGACATCGAAGAAGAGCTTTCCGACGACGAAGATGAACCCCGTCCCATGGCAACTGGTGCGTGGAATAGGGCGGCAACCACATTTCGGAAAAACCAGGCTCGCGCTGGGACGCTTGAGCCGTTGTCAACCCTGGACAACAAGCAAATGTCGAAGCAGCGAAGAACCGCCTCCAAGGGCGATATTAGCTCTACCATACGAAAGAACGAGAAGCTCTCTGAGATGGTGACCTGGTTACTGAACCGGTTCAAGAGCGCCAAAGAGATCACCGTCGTGGAGGTGGCAAGGCTCGAAAGCATGCGCACCGAGGTACAGAGCGACCGTGATCCAGTGTTTGCGTCCTTGCTCCGCGAATTGATTGGCCAAGAGAAGAAGAACGTGGAATATCAGGACATGATCAGTAAGCTAGTCGGACCGCACAACATACTTCGGGGGTCTCGCGTGTCTGTGGCACTTGCCCATCCGACCGACAAGGACGTCGAACTGGAATGGAAAGCCATATGGGAAACCATCCGCTTGACTACGGCATCCATACGCGCACTATCCACGCCTTCGTCGCCAGAGATTGCAAATTTTGCGGACCATGTTGATGATGCGTTCAGATCATCCAAAGCTGAACTGACATTCACTGCTTGGTTTCGTCATCAAGCAAAGAAGAATGAAGGATTGTGTTCAATGATTCAGGCCTACCTAGGACGTCTCCTTTGCCGCCGCGTGTTCTTCAACCCCAAGTTAGTCCTGAAGGGCCAACACAGCTTTCTGCTGATGCATTTGTACCGACTGATCGGGCAACTTGGTATGTGGGGCTACCAGCCTACTTGGAGGTTGTCAGATAAAATGCTGACGAATTGTAGATGGCCTTGATGTCTCAAAAGTCAGAAACCTAGATGGTCTCGCCACCAAACTCTTCGTTGAGGACGAGTTGACACAGGAAGAGACCATACCCAACAAAGCGAGCGAGGAGGCGGAGGTGCTGACCAGGAAACTCCATCCACTCGCTTCCTTGAGCTTCAACGTGCCCACTCCTGGAGATCTTACCAGCTTGTGTGTCCGTGCTATCAAGCTCCAGATGCAACTCTTGGCCAGCCCGCTGGAGTATCGCATTAGGTATTTCCGTCAAGGAACGCCATTTGACCGTGAGTGGATGGATGGAGAGGATACCCATGGTGTGCGTCTACCAGTATCAGCATGCCTGACCAAACGAGTCCTGTTGTGTTTCTTTCCCGCAATTGCGTGCCACCTCGCTCCGCCGCTTGATGGTGAAGCCGCTTTCGCCGAAGCTTTCACGGTGAACAAGGATTTTGAGTGGAGGCCGGATTGCAGTAATAGGGTGGGTTCGTCCATGGTGTTGACCAGGGCAGTGGTCTTGGTTGCGTAGAGCAGTGGACTTCCTCGAGTCTCGAGTGGGTGTGGTAGATTGCTAGCGCGGAACCATATGCTGGTGTTGGTAGCTTTAACAGATAGTCCTTTTTCTCTTTCAACAGATAACCTCTCATTCTGATTCGTTGGAACTGGAGTCATACTGTGAAAGGGTCTCGTTGATGAACTGACCACGGCTTACTAGAACATCGAGTGATTCTCCGCTTCATTGTTCCCTCTTAGACTCTTGAAGAGCAGACCGCTGCAGATGACTACTGCTTGTGAGTGAAGGCATAATGAGCCGCTCCCTAGAAGCCATGTTGCTTGGCAAAGCTCGTGATATCAGCTGCTAGTTACAATGGGGTGTCGGCCGGAGGTTGCGTCACTGGAGGCCGATCCTTTGTCAGTACTTATGTAAGCCGCCACTCGTTCCCCAGCTTCTCCGCACCGCAGCACAAAGATTAATCCGCCACCATCCTGGAAATCTGGAATTGAAGCCGCAATGGTCAAACACAAGAACAAGCGCAAGCAGTCTGGACTGGACATTGATGGTCCAGCGCAGAAGAAGATAGCCGGCATCGTTACCCCTCCACCCGATGGCGAGAAGCCCAAAACGATTCACGCAATTGGCCTCCACAGCGACGACCTCGATATCGCCATCGACGCTCTCAACACCCTCGCCGCGAATCCACATATCCTAAAATCCAAAGTCTGCAAAGATATCAGGACCGCTGTGTACCAATTCCAAAAGGCGTGCACAACTGGCTTTAACGCATCTATCGATACAAATCTTACAGCGCGGATAAGTGGGGCGCTGGCGGATGGCGGGTACACGGATGCACGGATCTTGCTGGCGGAGATGAGGATCAGGCGGCAGACGGCGAAGCTGGGGGCGCTTTGCAGATGGGTGCGCGATCTGGACGTCGTGAGCGGGCTAGCAGCGCAGCTAGATGAGCATGCTCCAAGCAGAACAGCGAAGGAAGAGGAGCTTCTTGTGGTTTTGGACGGCATACTGCGACTGATTGGGCCCACGGATTACACCGTTGAGGAAAATGCGACACCGTTAACTGGACCTCTTATTCCACGGCAAGCCTGGAACTTGAGAGGGAACAAGACACGGAGGAATGTCTACGACACCGTCTTGGACCGTAGCATTCTTAGCTCGATTCCGCCAACCGTGAAGGCCGACTTCCGAATTATCGAGACAATACCTGCTCTGGAGCGCAAGCCGGCAAACTTGCATCCTGCCATAGTCTTTACCTCGAGAGACAACGCGATACCACTATCATCGACTCCGCTCGAGGCAACGCATCACAGGCATCCGATCGTCCCGAATCTGCACATACTACTGGATGTGCTGGCGCCCGAAGAATGCACACAGATCATCGCAGCAGCAGAGACAATCGGGTTCACACCAGACGCACCAGTTCGCGCGGAAGGAGAAGAGAGCAGCGTACTAGCCCACAATTTCTATTGGCTTGTGGACGAAGCGTTTCACGAGAAGCTGTGGAGTAGAGTGGAAGCGTTTGTTCCCAAGGAGGTGAGCGGCAAGAAGGTCAGAGGGATCAACCGTCGCTTCCGCGTATACCGCTATGTCCCAGGCGCAGAGTACCGCGCGCACATTGACGGAGCGTGGCCTCCTTCTGGAATCAACCCCGCAACTGACGAGTACATTTACGATAACTCGCCGCCAAACGCAAAGCAATCCTCCCTCTTCACCTTCCTCATTTACCTAAATGATGAGTTTGAGGCTGGCGAGACTACCTTCTTCTTACCGAGCGCAAGAGAGGGAAGCATGAATGCTTATTCCGTAAAGCCAATACAGGGGAGTATCCTCCTGTTTCCCCATGGAGAGACCGATGGCAGTCTGCTACACGAAGGCACTGGTGTGCGGCAAGAGGCGAAGCAGTCGGCAAAGTATGTTATCAGAACGGATGTATTATACGACGTTGATGCAAGCGTTTGAGAATCTTGACTCCATCGTCGTTAACGGAAGACAAGATTCTTGCCATTTGTTCACCAAGTCTTTACGCGTATGATGGTCGTCCAGTAGGTACGGATCAGTTTGACATAGTCGAATAACATGCACAAATGCTACCGACAGACCTTCACAGACACAGTTGCGCGCGTCAACCCCAGTCACCAGTCTGAATTCATATATGGCTGACTATGAGCGGGTGAGCTATATGCGCAGAGAGTTTGCTCATGCCGGGGCGACCGGGACAACCGCCTTTTCGACTACAATTGCGTTTCTCATCCCTTGCGCTTCACAGTCAGATATGTAAGATGAATCCGTGTAACCCGTCGAGAACTTTCTGGCCCAGCGTCACTTCGTGGGTTCAATCGCTCGCCTTGTAGGAGCGCAGGAAACAGGCACATCGTGACCTTCAGCGACAAGCTTCCTTGTGCCGACGATAGGTCAACACTCTCATGTGATATCCAAGTAGAATCGAACTCCATGTCAGCGGAAGGCCACTGGATTCGGAAGTGCACTCTAATACCGTCAGCTGGAAGGAAAGCTTCAAGTCCATGGCGTTACAGAAGCATTCTCGGACCATCGGTGAGCGACTGCTTGACTCTTCTGGACCCCAGTAGCGAACATGAGATTCACGATCCCGAAAGAGAGCTTCGAACTGGCTTTTGAGCATGCTTATCCATACCTGGATCTTTGCCAGTAGTTCTTTCGTTCTGAACTCGTATTCGCGGGCAAGGAGGTTGCACATAGCGACATGGAGCCAGTAGCATTTCGATCGGGAGTCTGAAGGTCAGCTCAATTTCCGCATACTTAGGAATCAGCAACGTACCTTCATTATCGACTAACGTATAGAGCTTTTCAAAATGCCTTGTATTTTCACCTGCAAAGTCTGGGAACGATGAGGTAAACACTCGTTTACAGACCACACTCGCAGTCAATATTCGCGTCGTTGAACTGAGCTCGCTGTGTGCGAGTTTCTTTCTTGCGCCCTCATTGGTCATGTCCAAGGAAAGCAATCGAGCCAACAGTGACAGTGGCATTCTGTCCACTGGTATTCGCGATGACGGTTCATTATCGATCTCGCACAACCGCTTGACGGAGCTGATGTTTGGCAATTCGGTTGCGTTGTGTCAAATCGCTGACAATCGCCCAACAATGTGGGGCCTCGGCCTCGATAAGCCTCCGCTCGATTGGTGTGATGCGCTGACGCTCCAAATGATGCTCGTGGTGTAGCTTTAAGATTGTATGCGCCTGCGAGACACGCTCGTGTACGGACCGTTGGTACGCTTCCTTCACCTTCTTTACATGTAGTTGAAGATGTGCGGTCTGACCTTCCGCAACAGATGGTGTACCGACATCCAGGGTTTTGTGTGTTAAATGAATTTCCACAGGAGACGGTGTACCGACGTTCGGGGTCCTTTGTGGTTGAGCTTGTCTTTTGCAGCTAATACTCGTATCTGCGCTCGGAGATGCTGTCTCTAGGTTTCGAGGAGACTTTTTGCTGTGGTGCATGGTTTGTTAGGCTTCGGAAACGGATGATGCGACAGCATTCTGGGTATTGCACGATCGAGACACCTCCGACATCCTATAGTGTTCTTCGGTACTAGAAGTAGCACTGAGGAAGATAACAGGGAGATCCTTCCAGACCCATAGTCCGCCGATAGGTATTCGCCAACTCAAAGTCGGCACTGGACAACCCGGGCCGCAGTACCCCTGATCCTTTTGCTTGAAGTGCCTTGAGGCTGCCTCCGGTATACTGATGATAGACGCGCGGATTTAGCTCCCGCTTAAGTATGTTGATAGCATTGTAGTGGATGGTTTGTAGATAACAGTTCATGTCGGTTGCGACGAGCTGGTAGAATTCATCATTGCCGCGATGCCGGTCAGCAAGGGCGTATAGAAGAGCCTTGTCCTTGTTTGGCACCGGGCACTTCTTCGCAGCGAAACACTTCCATACACTCGATTGAAACGAGACTATTGACGATGAGAAGCCGTTCACGTGTTCTGAGCAGATATGGGAATGCCCAGTATCGACACCAAACTCCATGCACAAAGACTGCACTATCGCGAAAGATAAGTACAGCTAGTACATCGCATTGACTTCGTGAACTAATGATATGGCAGGCGCATTGAGCTTGGTAAGATAGAGTGGGATGCTACATCTTTGTTGCGTACAATCCGCCGAGAGAAACGTTGCGTCAAGGTAGACGGACGGTGGTGCAAACAGTGGTGGACCATGCTTGACGTCAATTGTGCGTTTGTGGATCGAGAGTTCATCTTCGAGGCTAAGTTCAAAGGCAATGTGCAGAAAGGATCCTCAGGAGTGTTTACTGTGACCATGCAGTTTGAGCCAGGCTATGCAAGATGGTTGTAGAGGTGTTCAGTCTCATTCATCAAATTTTGCAATTACCACATCTACCAAATACATTGCTACAGTACCTCGACGTCACCCAGAATCCAACTATGCTGTGCCCGGCTCGAATGCTGCCACCATACTGAAAGATTCTCGATTCACAACGTCTCCTGAATCCACCGCTGGCCAGCGCACGGTGAACTTGAGATTGCGATCCACCACTTCAATGTCGATCAAAACAGTGACCTCGTATCGCTGCTTCCCTTTCGAGTGGCCGGCTGGTTTCGTCAACTTCACCAGGTTTTTCCTCTTCAAGTGGGTCAAATCGAACTTGATACGCCCAACCTCGGTCGTTTTTCCTGCATGCCAACGTAAGCGTCAGAAAAGACGTGTGTCTGGATGTTTTACCTTTGTTCTTACTGTGACTGCGTCTATAAAAGTCGTCGACACATGTCTCCGAGGTGTACAGAATCTCGGACGCTTTCCACACCCGTTCTTTTGGGGCGAAGCAATGAACGGACTCGAATGTCTCACGATGCTCTGTCTGGAGCTCACCTTGGCCCTGAGTAGTTCTAGCGTTAATTGAATGCGGTGTTGATTAGGGCCCTCTTGACTTACGCATTTGAGTACCCAGAGAATCGTATTGCGAATCTCACCCTGATTGTCCCATTGAGATACCTCCACCTTCTGCCGCATTACATCCGAGTTGGAGTCGGGATCCCATTCATGGTGTCTACGAACACCATAACTAAGGCGTAGGGACCTCTTCGGCCCGTGGCGTTTGTCCTGGGCGAGCATAACGCCGCCTTTCCCAACAGCAGTTGCGCTATGGAACCTACGACATATCAGCGAGGAGAGGAAATGGTTGCCATAGACATGAACTTACTCTGGTGTGATGACGAGCTTGATGCTATTCATGCCATTCCTGACATAACGACAATTGTGCATCGTGTCGAGATGATCGCGCAAAAACTTCCTCAACGCCTCAGAGTCACCAAAGCCACCAACTAGCACTACCTTATCGACATCGATGCCCCCTTCTCGGGCCTCGGTGATCTGCGTCTCCATTAGATCTCGGATGCGCTTGAGCGAAGGCATAAACAGTTGTTCCATGTCGTTGCTGAAGAATGCGTTAGCAAAGATCTGAGCTAGAAGTTGCTGGACTTACTAGCTGAGGGTGAATTTGCCTGGCATCAATCTCGGGTTGGTTCTACTCTGCTTCAGGCCGGGGATCGTATATGGAAACTTCCCGTTTGTCTCTTCTCCAAGCCTGAACATTCTTTTGTACTCCATCTCGAAAGTGGGGATGATGCATCTTTCAATAATGCTGGTGATCGTGTTATCTTCGTTGGGGTCGCAAAGATATGTCTGATTATGGAGATTGTCGTATGCGAACATTCGCATCCTCTCGTTGAGGTCGCTTGACCCAATCCAAGCCCCTGTGCAGTGTAAGAACGTAGTCTTTCCAATAGAATCGGACATTTACCGGCCGGCGGAATGATCTCCTTCGTTAGTCGAAGCGGGAGCTGGTTGGTGACTTCATACATGCCCCAGTCTGTCGTACCGCCACCACAGTCCCCAAGAAGGAACGTTTCGCCGGGCTAGAAATGAAAACCCTTGTCAGCGAGGGCAGGTATGGACAAGGCCAAGAGCTTACAAGAAAGTTGTGCAGACCAGAACCCAAAGCGTTCATAGAAGCCGCTTCAGCTTCGTTGACCATGAACAAGGAAGGATCAACGGAACTGGCGATACTCCCCAAACCAGCCGCTCTCATGGCAGCTATGACGCACTTTTGCATTCTCACGTTTGCCCCAAGATCCCAAAACACTGGCACCATGAACGTAAGCTCCACTGGAATGAAGTTAGAAGCACTGGTCTGATCTCGCACTCGTCAACAGTTGGTCTCATCCGTACTTTCTTCAGTGTAACCGTGGTTCTCTGTCAAGAGCCTTTTGGTGTTGATGAAGTAATACGTCAGCATATGTGTGACAGGATCCTCATTGTTCTTGATGAGTCCAGCGTCTCTCAACTGCTTGAGCTTTCGATGCAATTCAGCTCTGTAACCCTGGGCGAGAGGATCGTCGTAGAAGACAAGCTTCATGCGCTCAACTCGAATGGCTGCCTGATATGCCAGACGTTGTGGGTCGCTCTCGGCGAGCCTGAAGAAGTGCTCGACCTCGTAACCGCAGATGTATTTCCCCCGCGGAGTGTGATCTGGATCTTTGGGCACTAAGTAGCAGATTTCGCTCGGGATTTGCGCACCGCCATGGGAGGATTTTAGGTTGTGACGGAAGTTATCCACCGTGAGAACTATGTCTGTGCGCATGCCCTTTTTCCACCAGGCGAGGCATGAAAACGTGGTGCCAAAATCTAGTCCAATACGGAAGTCGGGATCCGCCTTTGAATGTAGTGCAGGGCCGTGGGGTCGATAACGATGTCCAAATTCGTATAGTGGAGCAGATGAGCTACTTCCGGTTGTTCCACTGTCCACCGTAGAGTTGTGTGTAGGAGATGTTACTCTGGCTCTCTTTCTGGTCGACCGATGCTCCAAGTGGGCTGCTAACCGTTGGTGACGTGGAGAAGTGGAAGAAACATGCGAGGCTTGTCGAAATGCTTCATACATCGTGTCGCGTACAGGGAAGAAGGTCAAAGAGGTTTGAGGTTGTAAATCTGTGCATGAAAGGAGACTTGTCAACCAGGAGTGAAAGACCTCCAAGACGTTCAACTGGGACCTCAGCATATATCTCGCGAAACCACGTGACACCCAATCATAACAACGTTATGAAACATAAATATCATGCTATTCCAGTGTAAGGATGTGCGAGGGTAGGTGACAGATGAATGTTGCAGCCGGCATGCTGGAAGTGGGTCCGGAACAGGTGGCAGGGTGCAACGATATTGATCGATGCTTTGACTTTCTTCTGCGTCGCATTAGCGCCATTCGTATCCCGGTCAGTTCGAGTAGCACAAGGTGCAGAGCGAGAGGGGATGAGAACCGGCTCAGTCTCCTCTTGAGGTTACCTTTACTTCGTTTATCCTGCTTCATTGTACATTTATTCCACGTTCCCTCCCGGATCTCACCACCGTGTCATCGAAGAGACCAGACCACTTTGCGGCAAACAATGGCGGAATTGAAGAAACCATCGTGGGACAATGCCGAAATAGCGTTCATCCTCAACTGGAGCGACTACTGCATCCGTTGCGGCGGGAATTACAAAACGGACATTCTTACAGAGCTGTATAGGCTTCCGAGAGCTGACGACTTCAGCCCTATCCAGCGAACTTGGGCCGCTGTTTCTTCGAAACTGTACCAACTACTTCGATGTATCAACAACATAACCCCGGCGACGCTCTTCAGAGACGGGACCAGTTGCCTTGATGTTCAGAAAATCCCCGACAACATCTTGAGAGAGATGAACAAACAGCGTGCTGAGTGGGAATTCGAGCTCTTGGAGAAGGAGGAGGTCAATGTTCCAGTGGTATTAGGGGATGTTCTGATGGGGGAGTTTGTCGTGAGTGTATTGTATCTTCACTTGAGACTGAGTGGCTAACATTACACTTAGGAAGACAGCGGTCCCGGCGACGATAGAGAAGCGAGTTCCAATGAACAATTCCATCCAGCCCACGTACCACGAGCGCCTAGCTGGAGTGGACGCCCTGCTATGATTCCGGGAGCCGGTCGAAGCGCGCGAGTGCAGCCACGGTTGACTGTTGCTCCAACGATCTCACCGCTCACATCCGCTGGTGGGGAGATTGGAGCACTCGAAGACCGGGAGGCAAACACCGGCATGCGCCACGAGATAGAACGTCCGAGCGTTCCCAACGAAGCACTCTCAGCCAGAATCGACTGCCTGTTCGATTTTGTAGGGTGGGTGGCAGAAAAGATGGTCTCAACAGAGGTGGTTGATAGTTCAGCATTATCGGACAGACTGAAGATGGTCAAGAACATCCTCAACCGAGCGCCGGGAACCGCTTTGTCAATCCTTATGGATGATCTTGTTGCAACGGAC
>Ga0247803_1000653_pt1 | contig 18452 bp, 15 predicted proteins | sample UWRJL014104B1_FD_180928 | JGI IMG/M metagenome (GOLD analysis project Ga0247803, IMG submission 180928) | Plant litter microbial communities from Arlington Agricultural Research Station in Wisconsin, United States - UWRJ-L014-104B-1 | ecosystem: Environmental > Terrestrial > Plant litter >...
TTCGGCCTGCAGTCGTTCCCCGCGGCCCGCGTCGATGTCGAGGAAGCCGACGCGGCAGCCCTGGGCCAGGAAGGCGCGCGTGATGGCCTCGCCGATGCCGCCGGCGCCGCCGGTGACGATGACGACCTTGTTCCTGAGGTCGGTATAGATGGCGGCCATGGTGTTACGTCTCCCGGGCGTGGGCCGCTCAGTGTCGGCTGAATTGTCTGAGGATAGGAGGGTGACGCTGGCGGGCCTGTGCGGGCCTGTCAACATTGCGCCTGCGCGTCGCGGCGCAGGCGTCCGCCGTCTCGGCCAGAGCCGGCGCGCGGTATTTGCGCTCGTTTGTAGTGTTGTGAGAGTTCATCAACATCCGGTTCGGCCGGTCGCGCCGGTGAGCGGCGGCGAACTCATGGTCGCATGTAACCGCGGTGCGCACATATCGCGCCGACGCGGTTTGCATGTTCCAACGCGAACAGCGAGAGTCCCACCATGGCTACCCCGACCCGAACAACTGTGAAAATAGGCGACGTCGCCAAGGCTGCGGGCGTGTCGCCCATGACGGTCTCGCGCGTCATGAACAATGCGCCGGGCGTAAAGACCTCGACGCGCGACGCGGTCATGGAGACGGTGGCCCGGCTGGGTTATGCGCCTAATGCGGCGGCGCGCAATCTGGCGCGGGCGGGCGGCGGGCGGCTGGGGATGCTCTATTCCAACCCCAGCGCCAGCTACCTGAGCGAGTTCCTGATCGGCGCCCTGGAAGGGGCGCACAAGGTCGGCGCCCAGTTGCTGATCGAGAAATGCGAGGCCGACCCGGACAGCGAGCGGGCCGCCATCGCCCGGCTGTTCGCGGGCGGTGTGGGCGGTGTCGTGCTGCCGCCTCCGCACGGCGAATCCTGGGCGGCGCTGGCCGAGATCCAGGCGCACGACATGGCCGTGGTCTCGGTCGCGACGGGGCGGTTCAAGTCCGAGGCCGCCACGGTGCGGATCGACGACATGGCGGCGGCGGCGGACATGACCCGCTATCTGCTGGAGCTGGGTCATCGTCGGATCGGCTTCATCAAGGGCGCCTCGAACCAGACCGCCAGCGCCGAGCGGCTGATCGGCTTCGAATCCGAGATCCGCGCCTTCGGCCAGCCCGTCGAGTGTCTGATCGAGGCGGGCGAGTTCACCTATCGCTCGGGCTTTGAGGCGGCCAAGCGTCTGCTGTCGGCGCGAAACCTGCCGACCGCCATCTTCGCCAGCAATGACGACATGGCCATCGCCGCCATCGCCGCCGCCCATCGTCAGGGCCTGGATGTGCCGGGCCAGCTGACGGTCGTGGGCTTCGACGACACCCCACTGGCTACCGCTGTCTGGCCCGCCCTGACCACCGTCCGCCAGCCCATCGCGGAGATGGCCGATATGGCGATCGGCCTGCTGTCGGGCGCAGGAGCCAGCACCGAAGATGGTCAGCACGAACACGTCGTGGCCCATACCCTGGTCGTTCGCGAATCGTCCGGCCCGGCGGGAACGCTTCTACCTCGGTGAACCTTGACACCCCGGCGTCAGATCGCGATGTTAGCGCTAACATTAAGCGAGCAGCGCCACGACCGCCGGACCCGTGAACGTCGCCAGGTGGCGCAGGCGCTGCGGATCACCTTTCAGGACCCCGGATGGATGGCGCTGTCTTGCCGTTCATCCTCAATTTCAAGGACGCCCCCATGACCGACACCCTGGAACTTTCGCACTGGATCAATGGCGAGAAGGTCGCCGCTGACCGCTCGGGCGAAAGCCTGAACCCGTCGAATACCGGCGAGGTCGTGGCCCGCACCCCCGATGGCGGAACCGGCGATGTCGACGCCGCCGTCGCCGCCGCCAAGGCCGCATTTCCCGCATGGGCCGAGGCCTCGCCCGAGGTCCGCTCCGACGTGCTGGATCGCGCCGGGACCCTGGTCATGGAACGCCGCGAACAGATCGGCCGGCTGCTGTCCCGCGAGGAGGGCAAGACCCTGCCCGAGGGGATTGGCGAGACCGTCCGCGCCGGCCGCATCCTGAAATACTTCGCTGGCGAGGCTCTGCGCGTCCACGGTCAGAACCTGGCCTCCACCCGTCCGGGCGTCGAGATCCAGACCTATCGCCAGGCCGTCGGCGTCTATGGCCTGATCACGCCATGGAACTTCCCCATCGCCATCCCCGCGTGGAAGATGGCGCCCGCCCTGGCCTTCGGGAACACGGTCGTCATCAAGCCCGCCGGCCACACCCCGGCCACCGCAGAAGCCCTGGTGGCCATCCTGCATGAAGCGGGCCTGCCCAAGGGCGTGGTCAACATGGTCGTCGGCCGTGGCGGGGTGGGTCAGGCGATTGTCGATCACCCCGACGTGGACGGCCTGTCGTTCACTGGCTCGCAGGGCGTCGGCGCCGGCGTGGCAATGGGCGCCGTCAAGCGCCAGGCGCGGGTCCAGCTGGAAATGGGCGGCAAGAACCCGCTGATCGTTCTGGAAGACGCCGACATCGACCGTGCCGTGATGATCGCCCTGGACGGGTCGTTCTTCGCGACCGGCCAGCGCTGCACCGCCTCCAGCCGCCTGATCGTGGCCGACGCCATCCATGACCGCTTCGTCGCCGCCCTGGCCGAGAAGGTCGCCGCCCTGCGCGTCGGCGACGCCCTGGACCCCAACACCCAGATGGGGCCCGCGGTCTCGCAGGATCAGATGGAGACCTCCTATAAATACATCGACATCGCCAGGGCGCAGGGCGGCCGGATCGTCACCGGCGGCGAGCGTCTCAGCCTGGCCAACCCCGGCTGGTACGTGCAGCCGACCCTGATCGCCGATACCGACCCGACCGCTCGCATCAACCAGGAAGAAGTCTTCGGCCCCGTCGCCTCGACCATCCGCGTCAAGGACTACGAAGAGGCCCTGGCCATCGCCAACGGCGTCGAGTTCGGCCTGGCGGCGGGCATCGTCACCTCGTCGCTGAAATATGCGCGCGACTTCCAGCGCCGGTCCAGGGCGGGCATGACCATGGTCAACCTGCCCACCGCCGGTGTCGATTACCATGTCCCGTTCGGCGGTACGAAGAAGTCGAGCTATGGCGCGCGTGAGCAGGGCTTCGCCGCCGTCGACTTCTACACCCAGATCAAGACCGCCTACTCGGCGGGTTGAGCATGACGCAGCCCGAACGCCCGCTGTCGGACGCCAGTCCTGTGATCGAACGCAGCCTTGGCGACTGGCGGCTGGCGGTCGCGCCTGATCTGGGCGGGGCTGTCGCGCGGCTGACCTGGCGGGGACGCGACGTGCTGCGTCCCTTGCCGACGGGCGCGCGGGACGTTCTGGCGGCGGGTTGTTTTCCTCTGACGCCTTACGCCAACCGCATCGCCTTGGGCCGGTTCGACTGGCGTGGCCGCAAGATCCAGTTGCCCGTCCTGCCGCAGTTCGCGCCCCACGCCCTGCACGGCGACGGCTGGCGGTCGGCATGGCCGGACGAGAGCGCGTCGGACGCAGGCGGAGCGGCGGGCTCCATCATCCTGAGCCATCGCAGCGACGACAGCGGCTGGCCCTGGCCCTATGAGGCGCGCCAGACCTTCGAGCTGTCGGACGACGGCCTTTGCATCGGTCTGGCTGTGACCAATATCGGAGACGAGGACATGCCCGCGGGTCTGGGGCTGCATCCCTATTTCCCGATCACCCCCCAGACCCGGCTGGAGCTGGACGCGCCGTCCGTCTGGGTCGGGGAGCCCGGCGCCATTCCACAGGCCGTCCGGCGGGCTGCGGACGTGTACGACTGGGCCGACGGCCCCACTGTCATGGGGGCTCCCTTTGTGGACCACTGCTATGTGGGCTGGAGCGGATCGGCTCGGCTGATCGAGCCAGATCGGATCGTGACCATCACGGCCTCTCCCAACGCCCGGTGGGCCCACGTCTTCGCTCCGCCTGGCCAAGACTTCTGCTGCGTCGAGCCCGTCACCCATCGCCCCGATGCGATCAACGCCCCTGCGGACGAGGACAGCGGCCTGGCGGTCTTGGCGGCCGGCCAGACAGTCTCGATGAGCCTGAGCATGTCCGCCGTTGCGGTCTGATGCTGGCCGTCCTCTGGCGGGCGCGCGCTCTGTGACGGCGTCAAATGGGCGCAGGCGCGCGTTGGTTTTCGACCGACCCTCCGCGCGGGAATGAGGCGCAGCGGGCCTTGCGCGGGCGATAGCCGGGCCAGGGCGGGGCCGTCTGGTCGAGAATGAGTTTAGGCTTCCACACCCAGGTGGTGGTAAGTCGCCGTTGCGTCGGCGTCACAACAGGATGACGGCGCCGTTTTTCGATGCGTGATCGACACGGTCCAGAGGTCCGATGCTTGAAGTTCGCTCACAGCTGTCCACGTGCGCCAAGCGCCGGGCGGCCAATGCCTGCACCACCTGCGGCGCGCGCGCGTTCAGCGTGTGCGGCAGCCTGAGCCCTGAGGACCTGGAGGGGCTGGACGCCATAGCCGACCGCGCCCAGATGACCACGGGCGAAACCCTGATGCGCCAGGGCGACGCCGCCGGCCACGTCTTCAACATCACCTCGGGCTCGGTGCGCGTGTTCAAGCTGTTGCCGGATGGGCGACGCCAGATCACCGGCTTCCTGTTCGCGGGTGATTTCGTGGGCCTGGGTAGCGGCGACACCCACGCCTTTTCCGCCGAGGCCATCGAACCCACCACGGTCTGCCGGTTCCGCAAGGCCGAATACTGGGCCCTGATCCGCCAGCGGCCGTCGCTGGAAGCCGCCCTGCTGGACCGCGCCACCCATGAACTGGCCGCGGCCCAGGACCAGATGCTGCTGCTGGGCCGCAAGACGGCGCGCGAACGCGTCGCGTCTTTCCTGCTGGATCTTCCCGACCGCGATCCGATCCGCACCGTCGATTCCAACGAGGTGCGCCTGTCGATGACCCGCGCCGAGATCGCCGACTATCTGGGCCTGACCATCGAGACCATCAGCCGCGAACTGACCAAGATGAAGACCGCGGGGATCATCCACATGGTGTCCCTGAACGAGATCAGGATCGATCAACCCGAGCGCCTGCGCGCCGTCGCCGACGGCCTGGATCACGCCGCCGAGCGTCGCTGAGGCTGGGTCGTCACCCGACCGTCCTTGGCCATGCCCTGAACCCGGATGACCCGGTCGCACAGATCCATCGGCCGGGTCTGGTGGCTGATCAGGATCAGGCCCTGACCCCGTTCCGACAGCCGGCGATCCAGGGCGCTCAGCACCTTGGCGGCGGTCGTGGCGTCCAGCCCCTCGGTGGGTTCGTCCAGCACCAACCACGGCGCATCGCGTAGATAGGCGCGGGCCAGACCCAGACGGCGCCGTTCACCCCCTGACAGACGCTCGCCGTTCGGCCCGACCGGGGCGTCGAGGCCTCGCGCATCGGCCCGAACCCGGTCGCCCAGGGCAGCGTCGTCCAGGGCGCGCCAGAGGGCGGCCTCATCGGCGGGTCCGGCCAGCAGAAGGTTCTGTCGGACCGATCCGCCCAGCAGCCGGACATCCTGTGCGGCATAGGCGAACAGCGCCCGACGCTGAGTCTGCGACACGGCCGCCGCGTCCACGCCGCCGAGAAGCGCCTCGCCGGTCAGGGCGGCGCGCAGGCCGATCAGCCGCTCGACCAGGGTGGTCTTGCCCGCCCCCGAGGCGCCTAGCAGGCCCAGGCGGAGCGGCGGCGACAGGATGTCATCCAGACCGGCCAGGCTGATGGATGCGTCGGCGGGCTTGGCGCCGCACGGGGTTGCTTCGGGCGGGATTAGGGCGTCGAGGCGGTCCAGGGCTTGGGTCGCCGCGCCGTTCTGATGCAGGGCGGTGGTCAGGCCGGCGGCGGCCTCCACCCCCATCACGGCGGCGAGCACGGCCAGGGCCGTCATCGGCAGGCCGGCGTCAGCCGTGGCCGGGACGATTGCGACGACCGCCAACCCGGTGCAGCAGGCCTGCCACGCGGCCATCCAGCCGCCGATGCGCGCCAGGGCGGCCAGGGCATGGTCGCGTCGGGCGGCGGCTGCCTGAACCTCGGCGACGGCCCAGCCGTCCAGATCATAGGCCCTGAGCTCCGGGGCTACGGCCTCCAGCGCGGACAGGCGGTCCTTCAGGTCGGCGACCGCGGTCTGGGCCGCGCGGCCGGTTGGGTCCGCCATTCGGCGGGCGATCAGCACGCTGCCGCCGCAGGCCAGCACGATGGCGGCGAACAGCACCAGACCGGCCAGCGGCGTCGCCATCGCAGCCAGGATGACGGCGGCCGTTGTCCCGGCGCCCAGGGCCCAGGGGGCGGAGCGGCGCACGAACAGGGTCTGGATCGCGTCCACGTCCTGCACCAGCCGGGCCGAGACCTCGCCCGACGACAGGACCAGCGCCGTCTCGGCCGGGCCGGATCCCATGGCGTAGAACAGTTGCGGACGCAGCCGGGCCAACGCCCTCAGCGCCGCCTCATGGCCCGCCACCCGTTCGACATAGCGGCCCCCGGTGCGCAGGATCGCCAGCAGCCGGATCACTGCGCTGGGCATCAGATAGTTGAAGGCCTGGACAACGGCGCCCCCGGCCACACCGGCGATGGCCGCTCCGGTGATGAACCAGCCTGACAGGCCCAGCAGGCAGACGGCCGCCAAGGTCACCACCATCCCCCCCAACGCCGCAAGCCTTAGCCGGGGCCGCTGGGCCAGGGTCTGGGCGGCGATCAGGCCGCTGATGCGCGAGCGTGTCGTCACAGTGTCACCACCCGGTCGGCCAGAGCGGCGACGGCCGGGGAATGGGTGGCGATCAGGGTCGTGCGTCCCTTGGCAGCCGTGCGGATGACCTCCAGCATGGCCTGTTCGGACGGGGGGTCCAGGTTGGCGGTCGGCTCGTCCAGCAGCAGGATCGGCGCCCGCTTCAGGATGGCGCGGGCCAGCCCAAGCCGCCGCCGTTCGCCCCCTGAAAGCCCGCCGCCGCGTTCGTCGATGATCCGCTCCAGATCGCCGCTCAGCCCCGCAGTCTGGGCCGCCATGGCCACCCGACCCGGGCAGGCGTCGGGATCGGCCAGGGCGATGTTGTGGGCCACAGAGCCCGGCACGACGACAGGATGCTGACTGGCCCAGGCGATCCGTCCGGCGAAGCCGCCGCACTGGCTGAGGGCGGCCCCATCGACCCTGACCTCGCCGCGCGAGAGGGGGGACAGCCCCAGCAGCAGGTGCAGCAGGCTGGATTTGCCCGCCCCGCTGGCGCCCAGGATGGCGACCATCTGGCCGGGTCGGATCTCGAGGCTGAACTGCTCGATCACCGGGGCGCCGCCGTCATAGGCGATGGCGACATCAGTGAAGCCGATCACCGGCGCCAATTCGCCGACGCGAGGCTGGCTGACACGGGCGACCGGCGCGAGGTCGGACTGGGCCAGGCTCGGGACGGCGGCCTCTGCGGCCTGCCGGTCGTGATAGGCGGCGGCCAGCCGGCGCATCGGCGCATAGACCTCGGGCGCCAGGGCCAGGACGAAGAAGGCCCGCGCCAGATCAAGCGTCTCGGGCACAGGGAAGGGCAGCAGCCGCAGCAGGTTGAACCCGCAGTAGACGGCGATCAGGGCCACCGACAGGGCGGCAAAGAACTCCAGCACCGCCGAGGATACGAAGGCCACGCGCATGACCCGCGCCGTACGCCGTTCCAGGTCGTCGGAGGCCGTGGCGATCTCGGCGGTCGTCCGGGGCGTCGCGTCGAAGGCGAGGACGGCGGGCAGGGCGCGGACGCGGTCGATGAACAGGCCGGACAGGCGTTCCAGCGCCTGGAACTGGCGCCGGCTCTCACTGGCCGCCGCCGTCCCGGCCAGGGCCATGCCGGCGATGAAGGGGAACAGGGTGAACAGCAGGATGGCCGCCGACACCGGGCTGGCGAAGGCGGCGGCGGCGATGATCACCAGGGGCGAAACAGCGGCGCAAACCCGCAGCGGGGCGAACCGGGCGTAATAGCCGTCCAGCGTCTCCACCCCTTCGACGATGGCGGTCATGGCGGCGTCCGAACGACGTCCGCGCCCGAACAGGTCGACCAGCAGCCGGTCGCGCACGGCGGACTTGGCCGTCCGCCCCAGATGTGCGCCCACCGTGACCGCCGCCTGGGCCAGCAGGCCGCGTGCGGCTAGGCTTAGTCCCGCCAGCGCCAGCCACGGCGCAGCGGCCGCCAGTGAGGTGTCGAAACGCGCGATCGTCATGGCCAGGCCGCCCGCGAACCCGATGGCGGGCAAAACGTCGGCGAAAGCCAGCAGGGCCGCCAGCCGCGACTGACGCCGCCAGGGGCTGCCGGTGTCTTTCAGCCACGCGCCGGGGGAGAGGTCAGGGATCGGCGCCGCAGTCATGTCGGCCTCAATAAACACGCGCGCGCGAGGGCGCTTTGATCCAGATCAAGGCGGGGGTCCGCCGGCAAGTCTAGGGCGAGGGAAACGTCGGTCGTCGGGGCCGGCGGCCGGAGCCATGCCATGATCGACCTCGCGGTCGTCGACCTGTCCCGTCTGCAGTTTGCGCTGACGGCCCTGTACCACTTCCTGTTCGTGCCCCTGACCCTGGGGCTGTCGTTCATGCTGGTTATCATGGAGTCGATCTATGTGATGACCCGCCGCCCGATATGGCGGACGATCACCCGGTTCTGGGGCACGCTGTTCGGGATCAACTTCGTGCTCGGCGTGGCCACCGGCATCACGATGGAGTTCCAGTTCGGCATGAACTGGAGCTACTACAGCCACTATGTTGGCGACATCTTCGGGGCGCCCCTGGCCATCGAGGGGCTGATGGCCTTCTTCCTGGAGGCCACCTTCGTGGGGCTGATGTTCTTCGGCTGGGACAAGCTGAAGCCGCACGCCCACCTGTTCGTCACCTTCATGGTCGCCCTGGGCACCAACCTGTCGGCCCTGTGGATCCTGATCGCCAACGGCTGGATGCAGAACCCCGTCGGCGCCGCCTTCAACCCCGACACCATGCGGATGGAGGTCACGGACTTCATGGCCGTGATGTTCAACCCGGTGGCCCAGGCCAAGTTCGTTCACACCGTCAGCGCTGGCTACGTCTGCGCCTCGGTCTTCGTGCTGGGGGTTTCGGCCTTCTATCTTCTCCGCGGCAAGCACGTCGGTTTCGCCAAGCGGTCGATGACGGTGGCCTCGGCCTTTGGTCTGGCGGCGTCTCTGTCGGTCGTCGTCCTTGGCGACCAGTCCGGCTATGCCCTGACCGATAACCAGAAGATGAAGCTGGCGGCCCTGGAGGCCATGTGGCGCACCGAACCGGCGCCGGCCGGCCTGACCCTGATCGGCATCCCCAGCCTGAAGGACCGCGAGACCCATTTCGCCGTCCACATCCCCTGGGTCATGGGCCTGATCGCCACCCGCAGCATCGACAAGCCGGTCGAGGGCATCTTCGAACTGGTCGCGACCGCAGAGGACCGCATCGAATCCGGCGTCCTGGCCTATGACGCCCTGGAGCGGGTCAAGGCCGACCCCGCCGATCCGGTCGCACGCGGCGATTTCGAACTGCATCGCCGCGACCTGGGCTATGGCCTGCTGCTGAAGCGCCACATCGCCGACCCGCGCCAGGCCACGCCCGAGTTGATCCAGCAGACGGCCTGGGACACGGTGCCGAACGTGCCGGTGCTGTTCTGGGCATTCCGGGTCATGGCCGGCGTCGGCATGTTCATGATCGCCCTGTTCGGCACGGCCTTCGTGCTGTGCACCCTGCGCAAGCACGATACGAAGTGGTTTCTGCGGATCGCGGTCCTGGCCATTCCCCTGCCTTGGGTGGCCATCGAGTTCGGCTGGATCCTGGCCGAGTTCGGTCGCCAGCCCTGGGCCGTGGAAGGCGTCCTGCCGACCTTCCTGGGCGCCTCGTCGCTGAGCGTGCCGCAACTGCTGACCACCATCGTCGGCTTCACCCTGCTGTACGGCGCCCTGGCCGTCGTCGAGGTTCGGCTGATGCTGCATGCCATCAAGAAGGGACCGTTCCACGAGCAGGAAACCTTCGGCGAGCCCGACCCTGAAGCCCCCGGCCAGCGCGCGCCTGCGCCCGCCGTGGCCTGACCCAGATCTGACAGGACATCCGACATGGATCTTCCCCTCGACTTCGCCACCCTGCGCCTGATCTGGTGGGGCCTGCTGGGCGTGCTGCTGATCGCCTTTGCCCTGACCGACGGGTTCGACCTGGGCGTCGGCGCCCTGTTGCCCTTCGTCGCCAGGACGGATGAGGAACGCCGCATGGTGATCAACACCATCGGCGCCACCTGGGAAGGCAACCAGGTGTGGTTCATCCTGGGCGGCGGCGCGATCTTCGCCGCCTGGCCCTTCGTCTATGCGGTCAGCTTCTCGGGCTTCTACCTGGCCATGTTCCTGTTGCTGTCGGCCCTGATCCTGCGGCCGGTGTCGTTCAAGTACCGCTCCAAGCGTCCGTCGGCCAAGTGGCGGTCGTTCTGGGACTGGGGCCTGTTCGTCGGCGGCTTCGTGCCGGCCCTGGTGTTCGGCGTGGCGGTGGGCAACGTCCTGCTGGGCGCGCCCTTCCGTCTGGATGGCGACCTGCGGTCCTTCTACGAAGGCCATCTGCTGGGTCTGTTCACCCCCTTCGCCCTGATTGCCGGCCTGTTGTCGGTCGCCATGCTGGTGCTGCACGGCGCAGCCTGGCTGTCGATCAAGGCCGAGGAGGGGCCCGTACTGGACCGCGCGCGTCGTTTCGGCGCCATCGCGGGGGTCCTGGCCCTGGTGTTGTTCGCCGTGGGCGGCCTCTATGTCGCCTTCGGGGGACTGGGCTACCGGATCACCGGGGCGCTTGACGTCAACGGCTTCTCCAACCCTCTGCGCACGACGGTCGAGGCCGCGCCGGGCGCCTGGCTGGACAACTACGGCCGCTATCCGTGGATGCTGATCGCGCCGGTCCTGGGCTTCGGCGGCGCACTGCTCGCGCTCATTGGGATATGGCGGCGGTCCGCGCCCCTGGCGTTCGGCGGGTCGTCCCTGTCGACGGTGGGCATCATCTCCACCGCCGGCCTGTCGATGTTCCCCTTCATCCTGCCCAGCTCGATCAATCCCCAGTCCAGCCTGACGGTGTGGAACGCCTCGTCCAGCCACTTGACCCTGTTCGTCATGCTGATCGTGACGGTGATCTTCCTGCCGCTGATCCTGATCTACACGACCTGGGTCTACAAAGTGCTGTGGGGCCGGACCTCCACCGCCGCCCTCAAGACCAACCCCGACCTCTACTGAGCCATAGGAGCTTGAAGCGATGTGGTATTTCTCATGGATCCTGGGCCTGGGGCTGGCGGTGGCGTTCGGCGTGCTGAACGGCCTGTGGCACGAGTTCCGCCTGTTCGATGAGGGCGACGCCGGCCTGTCGACGCCCGACGCCTCGAAAGAGACCGATACGCCGCTTTAACTTCGCGGCTTGATATCGATCAATGCTGAGCAAGATCAATGGGGTGAGGGTAGATCTTCAAAGGAGATCAACATGCCCGCTTCCGCCATTCCCTTCCTCGCCTTCGTCATGTCCGCCTTTGCGATCTTCATGATCGTGGTCGGTGGAGCTGCAATCTGGACACGCCGCGACTGATCCTGCGTCCAGTCGCCTAGATCGTCGGCATCCGCTATGACCGGAGCCAAGGATCATGGCTTCGGGAGCTCACGATGACGACGGCAGGACTGATGCTCGACGAGCGGGTTGCAGTGACTTTCGACGGCCCGGTCGCCGAGGTCCGGCTGGAACGGCCGGCCAAGCACAACGCCCTCGATGAGCGGATGCTTGCGGCGATCTCGGCGGCGGCGGATCACCTCGCTGGCCGCGCCGATGTGCGGGCCGTGGTCCTGTCGGGGGCGGGGCCGTCCTTCTGCGCCGGACTGGACCTGAGATCCTTCGCTCCCCAGATCGCCGCCGGCGCCTTCAGCAATCTGGAGGATCGCACGACCAGAGACGTCAACCTGTTCCAGCACGTCTCCATGGCTTGGCGCGATCTGGAATCGCCGGTCATTGCGGCCCTTCAGGGGTCGGTCTTCGGTGGGGGCCTTCAGATCGCCCTGGGCGCCGACATCCGCATCTGTGCGCCGGATGCCCGACTGTCGATCATGGAGACCCGCTGGGGCCTGGTGCCCGACATGGGCGGGATGGTGCTGTTGCGCGATCTGGTGCGCGGCGACGTGTTGCGCGACCTGGTCTATAGCGCGCGGATCGTCTCGGGCTCGGAGGCGCAGGGCCTTGGTCTGGTCACCCGCCTGCACGACGACCCGCGCGCCGAGGCCCTGAAGGCGGCCCACGCCATCGCCGCCCAGAGCCCGCGCGCCGTGCGCGCCGCCAAGCAATTGCTCAACGCCATGGGGGATGAAGACCGGGCGGGCCTGCTGATGCGCGAATCCAGCCTGCAATTGCCCCTGGTCGGCGGCCCCGACATGATCGAGGCCATGACCGCGCAGATGCAGGGGCGTCCCCCGGTCTTTTCAGACCTCTAGGACAGGTCGCCCACCGCGGCGTCCAGGAGCATGAAGGCCCGGCCCGCGTCTGTCGCCAGGATGGACAGAACCGATGCGGCGTCCCCGCCGCGTCCCTGATCGGCCAAGGTCTGGGCGAAGGCGCGGACATAGCGTTCGGCGTCCGAGCGCAGTTCGGCGTCGCTCATCACCCGTCGCGACACGCTGCGAACTGCGGCAGGCGCCACGCGGCGCACGATCTGGCGCGCGTGGTCGGGATCGCGATCGGCAAAGGCCTGTGCGGCTTCCTCCACCCGCTGGCGCGGCAGCAGGGCGTTGGGATCGACGCCCATGCGGCGGATGGCGGCGGTGATGCGGTCGGCCAGGGCCTCGGCGTCGGCGGGCATGACCGGCTGGTCCAGATCCAGCGGCGCGGGCTCGGGCTCGTCGCCGACCAGGTCGGCCCAGTCCAGCCCGCCAGCCGGCGCCGGCGCGCGCGGCGCCTCGCCGCCGGTCGGCTCGAGCCGCAGACGGCCGCGCAGTCCAAAGCCGTCGTCCTTGGGCGGAGCGCGACGGGCGCGGGGTTCGTCCTGGGTCGGCGGCGTGAGGGTGATGCCGCCTTCGCGGCGGCGAGACGTCGGGCTCTCGCCCGAGACCACGCCCATCATGCGCACGGCCTCGGTCAGCATGTCGTAGTTGCGGCGGACGCGCTCCTGGAAGCCCTGTTCCAGCGCTTCGGTGTCCTCGGCCGCCTTGCGCGAAGCCTCTCCCAGCGCCGCCAGGCCCTCTTCGACCGTGCGGCGGACCGCCTCGGCCCGCTCGCGCGCCTCGTCGGGCAGGCGTGAGGTGCGATCGTCAAGATCTGCGATGGAGGCGTCGACCTGGCTCAGCGCCTGGATCATCCGCTCCATCGTGGTTTCCAGGCGGCTGATGGCCTGTTCGCCGGCCTCGTCGACCAGAACCACGGTCTCGCCGACGATGCGACGGGCGTTCTCGATACGGGTGTCGGCGGCGTGGTCGGCCTTCTGGGCGGCGTCGAACAGGGCCTCTCCCAGTCGGTCGGCGCGCACCTGGGCCTGGCTGGACGCCTCGGCGGCCAGGGCGCGGCTGTCTTCGGCCGTGGTCCGAAGCGCGGCCAGGGCCAAACGGGTTTCCTCGACCACGGCCTCGCGCGCTTCGTTGGCCAGGGCTTCGAAACGATCCAGCGACACCTTGGTCGCCGCGTCGAAACCGTCGGCCTCGCGCTGGGACATGTCGACCAGGGCGCGGAACTGATCGCTGGCGGCCTCGACCAAGTCGCGCATCGAATCGGCGGACTTGGTGGCGGTCTGGCCCAGGTCGGTGGTGGCCGAACGGGCGGCGTCCAGCTGTTCGGTCAGCTGGGCGCGCTGGCTCTCGACCTGGGCCGAGAAGTCCTCCTGGTCGGTGCGCAGGGTATAGGCGGCGGTGACCAGGGCGGCGCGTTGCTGGCCCAGGCCTTCCTCGACCGACTGGATCTGTTCGGCGACGCCGGCGCCGGCGTTTTCCAGCCTGAGGGTCTGGCGGGCCAGGTCGTCGGCGGCCAGGCGGGCGGCGTCCTGGGCGTCGCCGGCGGCGGCGGCCAGGTCGGCGGCGCGTGCGGCCAGAGCGGCCTCGGCCTCACGCAGCTGGGTCTGAGCCAGGTCCGACGCATCCACGATCATCCGCGACTGGCGCTCGACCGCATCCAGGACGGCGGCGGACTGGGTGTCCAGCGACGCGCCCAGCAGACGCATGTTCTCGCGTTCGCCGGCGATCTGTTCGACGACGTGGCGGGCGGTTCGTGCAGCGGTCTCGCAGGCCTCGCCCAGACGGTCAGTCTCCAGGGCCAGGGATTCGCGCAGCAGCACCATTTCGGTGCGCGCCTGTTCGGCGGCCAGGGTCGCCTGGTCGATGTCGTTGCGAAGGCTGATGAGTTGCTGGCCCGTCTGGTGGGCGGCATGGGCGGTGGGGGCGACGAGGGCCTCGGCGAAGCCGCGCGCGCGGACCGTCTCGGCGGCCAGGCCGGCGCCCTGCCTGACGGCGTGGGCCAGCATGATGGCCAGTCCCGCCGGGGCCAAGGCGATGAGGGCGTAGAGGGCGATGCGCAGACCATCGAAAGCCGCGCCGCCCGAGCCGGCCTCGAACGCGGCCCAGGACGCGATGCCGCCGATCCACATGACGGAGGCAAGAGCGGCGATGACATAGGTCGAGCGCGACGCCCCCGCGACGGGGGCCAGGGGCGTGGCGGACGGAACCGAGGACGGCGCGTCGGCCGTCGGCGACGGCGGGGGCGCATAGGCGACGGGCGGGGCGTCCGCGCTGACGGACATGCGGGGCATGACCAGCTCAGGCTCGGGCTCTGGCGTGTTCGAGGCCTGGGAGGCGAGGGGTTCGGCGGCCGCCGCCGGCTCCGGCTCCGGCTCCGGGGCGGTCATGGGTTCCTGAAGGGCGCGCTGCTGTTCCTGCAGGCGCCGACGACGGCGTTCGGACATGGGGCGCTCAGGTGCGGCGGGCTCGGATACCGGCCGTTCAGGCGCGAGCGGCCCGCCGAGGTCCTCGGCAGCCGTGTCTTCGCGGGGCTCCATCGCTTTAGCCGATGCGTCGGCTTCGGCCGCGACAGGCTCCGGTTCGGTCAGATTCAGGGGAGGCCGCTGGCGGGATTTCATCAGGCGTCGATCTCGATCATGGAGTCCACGGCTGTGGTGAGGCGCGGAGGCCTGGAACCCTAGCGTCCAAAATCACGTCCGCAAAGGCGCAAGCGGGCGTCAGCCGGGATTCAGCAGTCGCGGCTGGGCGTCTTGGCGATGGCGGCGGCCGGTGTCGAGGGACAGTCGGCGGTTCTGTGAATCTCGCGCTCGGTCTTCTGAGGCGGGGTCAGGCCGACACCGAAGTGGGACAGGGCGGCTGCGGCCAGCAGGGCGACGAAGCCGGAGATCAGGTCGACCAGAAACTGCACGCGAACCCTCCCTCTCTGCGTCGCTGCTTATGCCCGCAAACCGACGCTAGGACAATCCATGGTCCATTGACCCCTCCCCATTGACCGGCCCCCGCCGCCCATGGAACGAGAGGGATCGGAACGACCTTCGCAGACGTTGGCCGCCTTCCTCCCGTATCCTTGGACGTCGCATGGCCCATACCGACGCCTACCCCGACAGCTTGCAGGCTCAGGGCCGCAACGCCTGGCGCGTGGAGAAGGCAGACCGCTTCGCCATTCTGATGGAGAACGAGGTCTATTTCGACGCCTTGTCGTCCGCTCTCGACAAGGCACAGCGGTCTGTCGTGGTGCTGGGCTGGCAGTTCGATCCGCGCACGCGGCTGGATCCGGAAACCCGCGCCGGCGACCGTCAGGCCGAGATCGGGCATCGGCTCAGGATGCTGGTCCGTTCGCGTCCGGAACTGGACGTGCGGCTGCTGATCTGGAAATCCCCCCTGCTGATCGCGGCGTCGCAGGGCTTTTATCCGCACAAGGCGCAAAGCTGGTTCCGCAAGCGGATGGTCGAGTTCCGGCTGGACAGTCCGGGACCGATCGGCGCCTGTCACCACCAGAAGGTGGTCATCATCGACGACAACGTGGCCTTCTGCGGCGGGGGCGACATCTCGACCGATCGCTGGGACTCCGAGCACCACTATGACGGCGATCCCCGACGCTGCGAGCCCAACGGCCTGATCAGCGCGCCCCGGCACGAGACCATGTGCGTGATGGACGGCGCGGCGGCGCGGGCCCTGGGCGACCTGGCGCGCGAACGCTGGTTCCGCGCCACCTGGGAGCGCACCATCCCGGATCAGGTCGAGCACGACTGCTGGCCCGAAGGCGTTGAGGCCGACATGACCGACGTGCCGATCAGCATCTCCCGCACCGAGCCGAAATGGGGCGGGCGGGGCGAGGTGCGCGAGAACGAAAGCCTGCATCTGGACGCCATCCGCGGCGCGCGAAAGCTGATCTATCTCGAGAACCAGTACTTCACCTCGCCGGTGATCGCTGCAGCCCTGGCCGACCGGCTGTCGGAAGAAGACGGCCCGGAGGTGGTGCTGGTCTCGACCGGCAACAGCCCCAGCTGGTTCGACAAGATGACCATGGACACGGCCCGATCCGAGGTCCTGTACCGGTTGGAAAGCGCGGACAAATACGACCGGTTCTTCGCCTTCGCCCCGCGCACCAAACAGGGCGACCGGATCATCGTCCACGCCAAGGTATCCATCATCGACGACAGGCTGCTGCGGATCGGTTCGACCAACCTGAACAACCGCTCCATGGGCCTGGACACCGAGTGCGACATCGCCGCCGAGCCCGTCGACGCCGAGGGACAGGCCAGGATCAAGGCCTTTCGCCATCACAGCATCGGCCATTTCATCGGCATCGACGGCAAGGACTTCGCCGACTGCGAGGCCGTGATCGGATCGACCGGCCACGCGATCCGCAAGTTCGACACCGGCCGGATGGAGGCCCTGGGCGCCCTGCCGCCGTCGCGCATCGAACGGTTCATCGCCGAGTGGCAGCTGGGCGATCCCTCGTCATCGACCAACGCCTGGCGGCCGTGGAAACGGCGCAACCCGTCGCAGCGCACCTCGCACAGCCGCCTTGCCGACCTGCGTGAACGCTAGGTCTTGCGCTAGGCCGGGTCGACGATCTCGAAATCGATGACCAGAGGCAGGTGATCGGACGCGGCGCGGGCCAGGGGCGAGGCCGGGGCGTAAACCTTGGTGACCCGGATGTGCGGGCTGACAAAGGCGTGGTCGATGCGGATGGCGGGGAAGTTGGCGGGAAAGGTCTTTACCGACGGCTTCTTTCCCAACTGCCGCTGACAGTCGGCCAGGCGCCGGGTGATGGCCTGATAGGGGCGGGTGATCGAGGTGGCGTTGAAGTCTCCCGCCAGGATGGTCGGGCCGACGCACTCTGGATGGCCCAGCCAATCCTGCCCGACCAGGGCGGCGGCTTGCAGCCTCTGCTCGCGCGGCACCAGTCCCAGATGGGTGTTGATGACGTTGACGGTCTTGCCGTCGATATCGATGGCGGCCCAGACGGCGCCGCGCGGCTCCAGTCCCGGAATGCCGCGCACACTGGGCAGGTCGCCGGCGCGGACCAGCCGCTCGGGCCAGCGTGTCAGGATGGCGTCGCCGTATTCCTCGGCCTCGATGCGCATGGCCGGATGAAAGCGGACGGACATCGACAGGCCTTCAGCGATGGCCTGGGCCTGGTCGACATTGCCGGTACGGGCGCGACCGACATCCAGTTCCTGAAGGCAGACGACGTCCGGCTCGTGCTCGGCGATCACCGCGACGATGCGGTCCACATCCAGTCGGCGGTCGCCGCCGACGCAGCGGTGAACGTTGTAGGTGAGAAGTCGGGCCATGGGATCCGGGCTGTGACGCGCGCTGATGGCTAGGCCCTTTCTTCGGCGATTGCGACCTCGCGATGACGGGGCTTGTCTTCAGATTTCCACGATACGGTTGGGCAGTTCGTCGGGATTGTCCGCGCGCGGAGGGAAATGTTCGGCCAGGACCGCGCCGACTGCGGCGATCGCCCCCTCGAAACCTTCAGCCATCCTGTCGTTCCGCATCGCCGCCGTCAGGTCGTTGACCACGCCGACCCAGACCATGTCCGCGACCCGTGTGTGGATCGTTTCGTCGGCCACGACCTCGACGCGACGGTCGCTCATGGCCAGAAAGATCAGCACGCCCGTCCGCTCGCGCGTCGCACTCAGGCCGTGGGCCAGGAACTGCTGAATGGCCGACCGCCTCACTCGGGCGCGGCGGATGGCCGGCGGCGTGACCCACCTCTGCACCGGCGGCAGGCGGGTGAGCAGGAATATGGTGATGAAGATGGCGGCCTGCAGCACCGCATAGGCCGCCAGGGCGCGGCCCAGGGTGGTCTTGCGAGCCGCCAGCTGCACCGCTTCCCAGCTGTCGCCTATGCCGGGGAACCAGGCGGGGTCGAAGCCCAGAGGGATCAGGCCCAGGGGCAGGATCAGCGCCCCCGCCGCCGCCCATCCCAGGCTGACGTCCAGATACGACGACACCCGGCCCGCCACGACGCAGAAGATCTCGCCCGATGTCCGGGTCTCGGCCTGGGCGATGGCCTGGGCGATCCGTTCGTG
>Ga0247803_1000654_pt1 | contig 18425 bp, 17 predicted proteins | sample UWRJL014104B1_FD_180928 | JGI IMG/M metagenome (GOLD analysis project Ga0247803, IMG submission 180928) | Plant litter microbial communities from Arlington Agricultural Research Station in Wisconsin, United States - UWRJ-L014-104B-1 | ecosystem: Environmental > Terrestrial > Plant litter >...
CCTTCTCGCCGGCACGACCGAACGGGGTGCGAACCCCGTCCACGAAGACGACTTCAGTTCTCTCGGCCACTTTGCCTCCATCACTCAAAACAGGTATCGCACGATCCTAGGGTGACGGATTAACCGGGGGGAATCCTTTGACTGTTCCTACGAATCCGCATCCGAGGGCACGGAGGCGCTTTGGTGGACTTCCACAAAGGCATCCGCGATTAGTTGTGCGGTCGCCTCAATCTGCCAGGTGCGCGCGCCGAGCACGGCGAGGGCATCGCCGACGGCGTCGGCGCCGGCAGGCTCCGGCGGCTGCCACGCCACCCGGCGCAGATGGTCGGGGGTGAGCAGATTCTCCAGGGGGACGGCGCGCTCTTCAGAAGCGGCCGTGAGAGCGGCTCTGGCGGCCTTGTAGCGCAGGTCGGCGTCGGGGTTGCGGTCGGCCCAGGCCCGGGGCGGCGGCAACGCGTCGCCGTTCGCCTTGACCGAGGGCAGGTCGGCACTGGCCTGGCCGCGCAGGATGGCTTTCCACCACCGGTCGAGTTCCGTGCGGCTGGCCCGGCCGTTGAACTCGCGCAGCTCCGCGAGGGCGTTCCGGGTCGCGGGCATCAGGCGGGCCGCTGCCACGAGCGAGGCGTCGGGAACCAGCCGGCCGGGCGAGACGTCCAACTCCTGGGCAAGGGCGTCCCTGGCGACCCACAGCTCGCGGGCCACGGCCAGGTTCCGCTGGCCGCGCACCGCGTGCAGCCCGGACAGGCGGCGCCACGGCTCCGCGCGGGCCGGCTTCGCTTCCTTGGCGAGGACCGCGGCGAATTCCTGCTCGGCTATGTCGGTCTTGCCGGATTCGACGAGGAGCTCGACCATGCTGTCGCGCAGGTCCGGAAGCAACTCCACATCGAGGGCGGCGTACACCAGCCAGCTCTCGGGCAACGGCCGGGTCGACCAGTTGGCCGCGGAGTGTTCCTTGGCGAGGTGGATGCCGAGAAGCTCCTCGACCACGGTGCCCAGTCCCACCCGGGGCAGGCCGAGCAGCCGTGCGGCGAGTTCGGTGTCGAAGATGCGGGTGGGGTCCAGGCCCACTTCCCGGAGACAGGCGAGGTCCTGGCTGGCTGCGTGCAGGATCCACTCCTCGTCGGCGAGAGCCGCGTTGAGTTCGCTGAAGTCGCCGATGGCCGGTGGATCGAAGAGGAAGGTGCCGGCATCCCGGCGGAAGATCTGGATCAGGTAGGCGCGCTGGGAGTAGGTGAAACCGGATGCGCGTTCCGCGTCGATGCCGACCGGCCCGGTCCCGGCGGAGAGCGCATCGACAGCCGCCAGGTAGTCCGCGCGGGTGTCGATGACCTGGTGGGTGAGCACGGGCTGCTCAACCACGGGCTGCACGGTGTGCCGAGAGATCTGTGACGCCCAGCGAGGTCGGTGCCGGGGCGCTCAACGTGCTGGGGTGCATGCCCAGGGCGCCGCTGTGGCCGAGGTCGGTTCCGATTGAATTCACTGCCATGGCACTCATTCCCGCGGTCTCCCTGCCGGCGCGGTCAGCACCGGGCGAATCGAGGCCGGCGATATCGACACCGACCGTTTCCCTGCCACCGGAGTCTCTGACGCCGACGGCCACTCCCAGCGTATGCAATCCAGGGCCGGTTCGCCGCATAGTGGGCGCTGCCGGGCCAATCGGTTCGACAGAGCCGAGCGTGATTCCCGACGAGCCCTGTGCCGACGCACCCGGCCCGCCCTGGTCACGAGCGCCCTGGCCACCAGCGTTGTGGTCACCGGTGTTGAGGTCACGGGCCGTGTGGTCCTGAGCGTCGTGGTCACCGGCCTCGTGTCCACCGGTGTCGCGTGGCTGCCCGTGCCGGGCGGGGGAGACCTGGGACGGGTGGCCGTGCCGCGGCGGTGCCGGCAGCTCGCTGGCGGGCGGCAGGCCGGCAAGCATGCACAGCAGCTCTCCCCAGCCTTCGACGTGCGCGGCGAGGTCATTGTCCAGCGGGCTCCACGACGCGCGCAATTCGATCTGGGCGCCATCGCCCTGATGGGCCAGCTCGCCGAAACCGGAGGAGAGGATCTTCGTGGCGGTACCGGAGGCGGCGGTGTAGTTGGCGCCGCGGGCGTCCAGCGCGTCCACCAACCAGGCCCACGCCACGTCGGCCAGGAACGGATCGATGCCGATGTCGGTTTCGAGCGGGGCCTGGGCGAAGCAGACGACGCGGAACGGACCGCCCCAGCTGTCGGGTTCCTCAGGGTCGTAGAGCAGAATGAAGCGCCCGGTTCCGAAATCGGAATCGCTGCCGTGCCGCACGGGGGTGACGTCCGCAGACAGCGCCACGGCGTACGGCGCGAGGTTTCCAGGGGCCGAAATCTCGGTGACCACCAGCTCGGGGCGCGGACTGGAAGAACGGATCGCGTCGAGCGCCGCGGCAAACTGCGCAGGGCGCTGGGGCTGATCCTCTGAATCGGGCACGTCTGCAGACTAGAGTTTTTTCCGTGCGCTGGTGCGAGGCACGCCGAACAGCGCGGAGGTAGGCATGACGGGGATCGATGCACGAGCGGGCAAGACCCGCGGCCTGGCGTCAGCCGGGCTGGTGGTCGCCGGCGGTGCCGTCGCGGTCGCGGCCGCCGCAACACTCGCGGTGGGGGTCCTGGCCGGCGTCATGGCGCGCCGCATCGTGACACCGCCCACCAAGCGCACCGACGACACCAGGGTGTACGACGTCGACCTCGCGGCCGGCACGATCACCCTCGAAGCCACCATGGACGCGGTTCTGCCCGGTGACTACAGTTTCTGGTTCGCGGCGGACTCCGGGCATGCCCGGCTGGGCGCCATCGTGGGGCGGACGGCGAAGACCGTGACCCGCCGGATCCTGACCGTGGACTTCGGCGACCTGACGGCCGTCACCCGGGGCCGGCTGGGCGGCTACTCCTTCCTGGGCCCGTGGGATCTCGGCCTGGAATTCACGAACGTGACCGTGCCGACCGAACTCGGCGACGCTCCCGCCTGGCTGATCCCCGCCGAGGAACCCTCCGGTCGGTGGGTGATCCTGGTGCACGGCCGCGGCGTCCGTCGACACGAGACTCTCCGGGCGGTACCGGTCTTCAACGCCGCCGGCTACTCCTGCCTGCTGGTGTCCTACCGCAACGACGGTGAAGCGCCGCCGAGCGCCGACGGTCGGTTCGGCCTCGGCGACACCGAGTGGCGGGATGTGGAGGCCGCCATCGAGTTCGCGGTGGGCAACGGAGCCAGCCAGATCGTTCTGATGGGCTGGTCGATGGGCGGGGCGATCGCCCTGCAGGCCGCGACCCGGGCGAAGCACGACGGCCGGCTCACCGGCATCGTGCTCGAATCACCCGTGATCGACTGGGCGGATGTGGTGGCCTATCAGGCGCTCACCCTCAGGCTGCCGCGCGCGGTGGTGCAGGGCGCCCTGGTGGTGATGGGGCGCCGCTGGGGACGGGCCGTGACGGGGCTGCACCTGCCCATCGACTTCCCCCGGCTGGACTTCGTGGCCCGGGCGAACGACCTCAGCCTGCCGATTCTCATCCTGCACAGCGACGACGACGGCTACGTCCCGTCGGCGCCGTCCCGGGCCCTCGCCGAGAAGCGCCCCGACATCGTCACGCTGGTGCCGTTTGCGGTGGCCAGGCATACCAAATTGTGGAACTACGATCCGGCCGCCTGGAATGCGGCCATCCTCGGCTGGCTCGGCACACTCGGCACGGCCCACCCCGCGGTGACCGCGGGCGGCGACACCGGCGAGACCGCCGGCAAGACTGACACCGCCGGCGGCTAGGGCCGTCAGCCCAGGGCGGCGACCCGTTCCCGCAGTTGCCGCTTGGTGCGGCCGAGCATCGCCGTCATGCCGCGCAGGCGCAGCGGCGACACGGCCTGGGTGAGGCCGATCGACTGCGGGTAGTCGTCCGGAACGGCCAGGACCTCATCGACGGTCAGGCCGTCGAGCCCCTGGGCGAGGATCGAGGCGAAGCCCCGGGTGGTCGGCGACTCCGCCGGCGCCGTGGCGTACAGGTGCACGGCGTGCTCAGCGTCCACCTCGACAAAGATGAACACCGGTGACTGGCATTCGACGACCCGTTCAAAGAGATCTGGGTGGTCCCGGTACCGCTCGGGAAGCTCCGGGAGCTCATTGGAGAATTCGAGCAGCAGCATCAGGCGATCCGGCTGTTCGAGCGCGAGGAAGTCCTCGCGGATCTCGGCGAGCTGGCCGGGCAGGTCGACGGGGCTCATCGGGCTGTCGGGGCGGTTCCGGGGGCGCTGCCCTGCACGATCGGGACCCGGACGGCGCTGCCCCACTCGGTCCACGACCCGTCGTAGTTGCGCACGTTCTCGAGCCCGAGCAGGTGGGTCAGCACGAACCAGGTGTGGCTGGACCGCTCGCCGATCCGGCAATAGGCGATCACCGGCTCGTTCCCGGTGAGCCCGGCCTCTTCCCGGTAAATGGTCTCGAGCTCGGCGCGGGGCCGGAAGGTGGCGTCCTCAGCCGCGGCGCGGGCCCACGGCACCGACACGGCCGACGGAATGTGACCGGCCCGGAGGGATCCCTCCTCGGGGTACGCAGGGGCGGTGGTGCGTTCGCCGCTGTACTCCTCCGGCGAGCGCACGTCGACGAGGGGATGGCCGAAGTGGGCGAGCACGTCGTCCTTGAAGGCGCGGATCGGCGCGTCGGCGCGTTCGACCACGGGGTACTCGGCCAGAGCGGACTCCTCGCGGTCCGTGGTCAGGTCGCGGCCCTCGTCGATCCACTTCTGGCGGCCACCGTCGAGCAGGCGCACATCGTCGTGGCCGAACAGGGTGAACACCCACAGGGCGTACGCCGCCCACCAGTTGCTCTTGTCGCCGTAGATCACGACGGTGCTGTCGCGGCTGATGCCCTTACGTCCGAGCAGGGCGGCGAAGGCGGCCCCGTCGATGTAGTCGCGCTCGACGGGGTCGTTGAGGTCGGTGTGCCAGTCGATCTTGACGGCGCCGGGGATGTGGCCGGTCTCGTAGAGGATGACGTCTTCGTCGGATTCGACGACGACCAGGCCGGGGGTGCCGAGGTGGGCCTGCAGCCAGTCGGTCGACACCAGCCGCTCGGGGTGGGCGTAGTCCGCGAACGTCGCGGACGGATCTGTTTCGACTGTCATGGTTTCCTCCCGGAGGGCCCGTAAGTCCGGACGACGGCGCGGCCCTGATGTGCGTGCAATGTAGGGGTGTGCGTGCATTTAGGCTGGTGGTCAACCTGAGCACAGGTCTTAAAGGTACAAGGCAGAACCCCGCACCGAAATTCCGTCTGGGTGCCGGGCAGAGACAGAAACCGGATGTCAGACATGGTCAGTGCGACCCGAACGCCGCCCCTTCGACTCGTCGACAGGTCGCCCTCCATCACCGGCGCTGAAATCGTGTCGGAACTCGTGCCGCCGCCGCAATTCGAGCACGCTTCGTTCGAGTCCTACCGGCCCGACCTCGACTATCCCTCCCAGCTGGACGCCGTTGAACGGTTGAACACCTTCGCGGCCTGGCGAGCCCGGCCGGGTGGATTCTTCTCCCGTACCCGCAAGGCCAAGGCGGAGCTGCCCGGCATTTACCTCGACGGCGGCTTCGGCGTGGGCAAAACCCACCTGCTGGCGGCGCTCTGGCACGGCGCGCCCGGACCCAAGTACTTCGGTACCTTCATCGAGTACACCGCCCTGGTGGGTGCCCTCGGCTACGCCGAGACCGTGACCCAGCTCACCGGCGCCAAGCTCATCTGCATCGACGAGTTCGAGCTCGACGACCCGGGCGACACCATGCTGATGACCCGGCTGCTCGGCGAGCTGATCGCCTCAGGCACCCGGGTCGCGGCCACGTCGAACACTCCGCCGAACTCGCTCGGCGAGGGCCGGTTCGCTGCGGCCGACTTCCTGCGGGAGATCCAGGCCATGTCGGCGAACTTCGAAACCGTGCGCATCGACGGCCTCGACTACCGCCGACGGGATGCGTCCGGACAGGCCGAAACCGTGTCTCCGGAGGACTTCGGCCACCTGAGCGAGGCCCTGCTCGAGCGCGGTTCCCGGGTGACCATCGACGACTTCGGTGCGTTGATGCAGCATCTGAGCACTGTGCATCCGTCGAAGTACATCAAGATGATCGCCGATCTCGACGTCATCGCGCTGCGGAACGTGTTCCTGCTCACCGATCAGACCGACGCCCTGCGCCTGGTGGCCTTCATCGACAGGGTCTACGACGCCGAGATCCCGATCATCGCCAGCGGGGTGGCGCTGCACGACGTCTTCGACGCCGAGATGATGGAGGGCGGCTACCGCAAGAAATACCAGCGATCCCAGTCCCGGATGGTGGCGCTCACCACGGGAGAGCTGCCACCGCACGCCGAATGACCGGCGGCCCCGAAACACGTTATTAACCTGACCAGCGGTTGCGTAACCTGCCCGAAACACGACGGTGCGGCCCGTGAAACGTCGCGGTCGGAGACTGAATGGCGTACCCGGGACTGCCACAGCACCCAGCACGCTTGTCATGCGCTTCGCGGTACACCCAGCTAACTCGAGAGGTGTGAGGACAATCTATGGACACGGGAAGCATTGCTTGGGGGTTGACGGCCACCGCACTGGTGCTGTTCATGACTCCGGGAGTCGCGTTCTTCTACGGCGGTTTGGTCAAGGCCAAGAGCGTCGTCAGCATGATGATGATGAGCTTCGGCGCATTGGGACTGATCACGGTCCTCTGGATCCTGTACGGATTCAACATGAGCGCGGTCGACGGGCCCACCCAGTTCGCCGGTAACCCGTTCTCCGACTTCGGACTCGGATCGCTCGCCACGGGTGAGACCGGCAACCTCGATCTCCTCGGCGCAACCTACGGTGCCACCTTCGCGATCATCACCGTCGCGCTGATCTCCGGCGCTGTCGCCGACCGGGCCAAGTTCGGTTCCTGGATGATCTTCGCCGGAATCTGGGCCACCCTGGTCTACTTCCCCGTCGCAGCCTGGGTCTGGGGCGGCGGCTGGATCATGAACCTCGGTGAGACCCTCGGCCTGCCGGGCGTCATCGACTACGCCGGTGGCACCGCGGTGCACATCAACGCCGGTGCGGCAGCGCTCGCCCTCGCGCTCGTGCTCGGCAAGCGCATCGGCTTCCAGAAGGGCATCACCAAGCCGCACAACGTGCCGCTGGTGCTGCTCGGCGCGTCCATCCTCTGGTTCGGCTGGTTCGGCTTCAACGCCGGCGCCGAATGGCTCAACGGCCTCGCCAACGTCGGCCTGATCGTGGTCAACACCCTCGGTGCGACCGCCGCCGCCATCCTCGGCTGGCTCATCGTTGAGAAGATCAAGGACGGCAAGGCCACCTCGGTCGGCGCCGCCTCCGGTGCCGTCGCCGGCCTCGTCGCGATCACCCCTGCATGCGCCAACCTCGAGCCCGGCTGGGCACTGCTGCTCGGTGTCATCGCCGGTGCCGTCTGCGCCATGGCCATCGAGATGAAGTTCAAGTTCGGCTTCGACGACTCCCTCGATGTTGTGGGCATTCACCTCGTCGGTGGCGTCATCGGCACCCTGTACCTGGGCTTCTTCGCGATCGGCACCGGCCTCTTCGTCGGTGGCGACCTCGGCCAGCTCGCCGTGCAGGCCATCGCCGCCTTCGCCGTGCTCATCTACTCGTTCGTCGTGGCCTACCTGCTGGGCCTCGCCATCGAGAAGACCATCGGCTTCCGCGTCAAGAACGAAGACGAAGTCGCCGGAATCGACACCTCGGTGCACGGCGAAGAGGGCTACGCCCTCGCCAACGTCTAACCACCGGATTCAGCAGCTCTGAGTCCAACCGGGCGGTGAGGTAGTGTTCGGGTGTGTCACGCACCCGGCGCTTCCTCACCGCCCTTCGTTCTGCCGTCCTGGGCACCACTGTCCAGGGTGCCGGCACTGCCACGGAGCCTGCCCGCCAGGCCGTTCCCGGGCAATCCGGACCGGATGCCACGATCGAGCTCGATCCGTCGACACTCGGCCGAACAGGGTGGGGCTACGCGCCCGAAAGCGACGGCGCGCTGGACCCCGGCGAGATCGTCTGGACCTGGGTTCCGTACGAGGAACGGGACGGCCGGGGCAAGGACCGACCGGTGGTGATCATGGCGACCCTGGGCCGGGGAAACCTGCTCGCGGTTCAGCTGACCAGCAAGGACCACACCGGTGACGACGACTACGTTCCGCTCGGCGTCGGGTCATGGGATCACGACCGACGACCGAGCTGGGCCGGGATCGCCCGGGTGTTCCAGGTACGCCAGGGCGGTGTGCGCCGTGAAGGAACCGTCATCGACTCCGCCCGCTACACACTGATCGAGCGCGCCGTGCGGGCTCGTTATCGGTGGCACTGACGCCGCCGCTCGACCCAGCCCGCGGCACAGCGTCGTCGCACCCGGAGTAGCGTCCGCCCCCTTGACCGGGCCCGGCCACCGCGGCAGTATCACCTCACTGGCGGTGACCCGAACGCCGCGAGTAGCCCCGTCAGGGTCCCGGTCATCCGGGGCCCTGACGGAGCACCGTCACACAGCTACAGATACACAGGTACAGCCACACACAGAGCCTCTCTGCCGGCGCCACAGGCGGGGACGCTGACGTTGCGCGATGGATGCAAATCGAGGACGTTTCCCGATGGCCCCCCCACTTTCCCCGGTGCCCCCGCTCACTCCAGCAACGCCGCTCACGCCGGCGCTCGCGACACCACTAGCCTTCCCGCTTCCGGCCGGCCTCGCCGAGGAACCGGCGTGGTACCTGCACCGCCCGCGGTTGGATGCCCTGCTGGAGCGGTTGCGGGGCCCGGACGCCCGCATCCTCGTTCTCTGGGACGCCGCCGGGTCCGGCAAGACAACGCTCATGGCGGGATGGGCGCGACAGCTGCGGGCGGACGACCAGAGGGTGGACTGGTTCACCGGCGCCGACCTGTACGACGCCGGGGACGCCGACGAGGTCCGGCGCCGGCTCACGACGCAACGTGAACGACCGGCGCAATCTGAACAACCGGCGCAATCAGGGCGATCAGCCCAAGCAGGCTGGACAGAGACCGACCCCCGATTCGTCTTCGTCGACGACCTGCATCTGGCCGAGCATGCCTCATCCGACGGCCCCTCCAATCTCACCGGTATCCTCGAGGCGCTGGTCGACACCCCGGCAGGCATCCGCCTCGTGGTGTCCGGCCGTCACCGGCCCGTGGCGGGGACCGCCCCGCTGGAGGCCGCCGGGGTTCTCATCGAGTGTCCCGACGACACCCTGGCCTTCACCCTGGACGAGACCTTCGAGCTGGCCGCCCAGCACCAGATTGACCTGCCCGCCGACGACGGCGCGGTCCTCCGGCGCCATACCGGTGGTTGGGCCACCGGGCTTGCCCTCGCGTTGACCTGGCGGCAAGCCGAGGGAGCCGCCCTGGACCTGCGCCGCTTCGACGGCGACAATCCGGCGGTGGCGGACTACCTCGCGGCCGAGGTCGTCGCGGGCCTGGATGGCCGGGACCGGGTGGTCCTGATGCAGTCGGCGCTCAGCGCGGTCGTCGCGCTCGACCTGGCTGTTGCGGTATCGGACCGCGACGACGCCGGCGACGTGCTCGAGCGACTGGCGCGCCACAACACCCTGATCGCGCGGGACCCCCTCGCGCCCGGCGGACCTGGCTACCGTTATCACCCGATCCTGCTCGCCTACCTGCAGGCGGAGGGACGCCGGCTGGACGCCGGTGCTGCCACCGCCCGTCATGTCTACGCGTGCCGCTGGTACGCGGACCGGGCCTGCGGTGCAGCTGCACTGGAGCAGGCATTGCTGGCCTACGACCCCGACCTCGTCGGCGAGCTCCTCGAACGGTTCGGCCTCGGTCTCGTGCTCTCCGGAGCCACCGACCTGGTGCGCCGGGCCCTCGACCACATCGAGGGGCGGGTGGCATCCGTGGCGACCCTGTGCCTGCGTCTGTTGCTCGAGCCGCCCTATGCGCCGACGCGGCGCCGGGTGCACCAACTGCTCGCTGCCGCCGCCGCCGCGGTGCTGGACGTCAGCGCGGTGCAGGCCGACAACGCAGTCAAGGCCGGCGCCGCTGTCCAGGTCGACCCGGCAGTCCGGGCTGTGCCCGAGCAGACCCGGGTCGCCACGAACCAGACCCGGTGGGGGTTCATCGTCGAAATCCTGCACTCGTTCCACGCCACAGAGCGGTCCGAGATCGAGCGCCACCTGGAGATCCTGCAGGCCGGCACGGCGGCGCCGGCCCGGCAGTCCCTGGCCGTCGACCTGCTCGCGGCCACGGCGGAGGGGCGTTGCCTCGACAAGCTCGGTCAGCCGGGTCCGGCCGAAGACATCCTCAGGGAGGTGGCCGACTCGGCCAGGCTCGCCGGATTCGATTGGTTGTTCCTGTTGGCCAGCGACCTGGCGGCGACCGCGGCCGGGCATGCCGGCAACTGGCTCCACGTTGCCATGCTGGAGGGGCAGATGGCGGCGGCGACACGTGCCGCGGCGACGACAACGTCGACGACGGCAGGGGCCGACGGGCTCCCTGTCGACTACGCCACGGGCCGGGCGTTGCTCTACGCCATGATTCACCGGTACGAAGGCTGCGAACCGGTCGATCCGGTGACCCTGCAGATGCTGGCGGCAACCGGTGCCACGGGTGCCGATGCCGGGGTCAGCGTTCCTGCCGAGGTCTTGTTGCTGCTGAGCCAGCTGGACAACGCGGCGCACGCCCGGCAGGCCCTGGACCGGCTGATCTTGCTGATGCGAGAGGTCGGCGCTGAGCATCCGCGTGCCTTGAGCCTGTGCTGCGTACCCCTGATCGAGGTGAGCGGGGCGCTGGACGGACGGGCAGAGACGCAGCTGGTGGTGCGGCTGATCGAACGGGCACTGGGGGAGGACTCCCTCGAGTCCCTCGTCATCAGGTTCCTTCTCGTTCCCCCCACCAGGGCCGGCCACCCCGCCGAAGAACGCCTGCGCGCCGCGGCTCTGGAGGAACGAACGGCGTGGCGCGGATCAACCATCGTCAGCGCCTGGCTGGCGCTGGCCCATGTGGCGGAGGTATCCGGCCGACACGTCGAGTCGGACGCCCGTCTGCTCCGGGCCCTTCGGCTCGCCAGCCGGCTCGGCTGTGAACGTCCCTTCCTGGCTCTCGGCGGACAGGGCAGCGGCCTCATCCGCGGCCGGCTCGGCAGACTCGGCGACCTCGACGACTTCGCCCGGCACATCCTGCACTCCGCCGACGAGCTGCGCACGCCGGCCCGTCCGTTCGTTCAGGAGCACAGCCGCAGCGCGCCTGCACTGACTCAGCGCGAGCGGGAGGTGCTTCGGGAGCTGCCGTTCCATCAGTCGGTGGCGGACATCGCGCGCAAGCGCAACGTGAGTCCGAACACGGTGAAGACCCACTTGCGCAACATCTACCAGAAGCTCGAGGCGACCAACCGCACGGATGCCGTGGCGATCGCCCAGGATCGCGGACTGCTCTAGTCGTGACTGAACCAGTTTCACCCGATCCGGGTGACTCGACGGGGAAGGGTCACGGCGACACTGAGCCCAAACCGGGTGGCAGCACGGCTGCCGCACGTTGGCTGACGCGTTTGACGAAGGGACAACCGATGGTGGAATTCAGGTACGGACCCGTGGAGATACTCCTGATCTCCTTCGATGGGGACAGGCCGGGTGCCGCCCTCGGGCGGGCGTTGCGGGAGCTGATCGAGGAGAAGACCATCACCTTGCTCGACTTGCTGTTCGTCGCCCGCAGCGCAGACGGAGAGCTGCGGATCGTGGAGGTGGAAGACCTTCCCCAGAAAGCGGAACTGCCGGACCTGCAGCTGGGCGAGCTCGGTCTCGCCGGCCTGGACGATGTGGAGGAACTCGCAGCGGAACTGCCGCCGGGGACCTCTGCTGCTGTCCTCGTGGTCGAACTCGCCTGGGCGCGGAACTTCGCCAGCGTGCTGGCCGCGTCCGGCGGCGCCGTGCTCCATCAGGAGCGGATTCCCGCCGCCGTCGTCAACGAGGTGCTCGAAGCCGCGCGCTGACCACACCGACAGGGCCACCCGCACCCGGCCAGGCCTCCCCAATCAACCGCCCACAAGCAACCCCACAGTTAGGACCAGATCATGTCACCTCGTCGAATGGGACGCCCCGGCCTCATCGGCATGGCCGCGCGAACAGCGGTCGTGGCCGGCACGGCCACCGCCGTGAGCGGCAACGTGCAGCGTCGGCAGCAGGCCCGCAGCCAGGACGCGCAGGCGCAGGCCGACGCCGACGCCCAAGCCCAGCAGGATGTCTACGCCGCCCAGCAGCAACAGCAGCAGGCAGCTCCGGCGGCGCCCGCAAGCGAATCCGCCCTGCTCGACCAGCTGAACCAGCTCTCCCAGCTGCACAACGCCGGAGTGCTCAGCGACACCGAGTTCACCGCCGCGAAGGCAAAATTGCTGGCCTGAGGAGACAATCGATCCTTCCGATGCCCCACGCCGGGGTGCGGGACCGCTAGCCTACTTGGAGGGAGCGGGGCCCTTCTGGCGTCGCGACGTCACGTTCGCCTGGCGCGGACCGGAAGGAACACATGTTTGAACTCCTCAGTCCGATTATCGGTATCGTCTTCCTCGTCGTTGTGGTGGGGGTGATCGTCCTGGTTTATGCCCGCTCGGTGTACAAAAACGCCGGGCCGGACGAAGCCCTCGTCATCACCGGCAAGAAGTCGAAGAAGACCATCGTCGACGGAGCCACCCTCGAGGAGTCCGGCCAGCGTGTTGTGCACGGCCAGGGCGTGTTCATCACCCCGTTCTTCCAGAAGGCATTCAAGATCAGCCTGCGCAGCCGGGCCATTGAGATCACGGCCGTCGCCCAGGACCGCAACGGCATCACGTTGACCGTCGAGGCTGTCGCGATCGTGAAGGTCGGCGACGACCCCACCGCGATCCGCGCCGCCGCTCAGCGGTTCACCGGCCAGGACAAGAACATCGACAACTTCGCGCAGGAAGTGCTCAGCGGTTCCCTGCGGTCGTCGATCGGTGCCACCGATGTCATGACGATCATCCAGAAGCGCGACGAGCTCGGCACGTCGGTGCTGGCCACCGCGCGGGAGTCGCTGGCGAACCAGGGCGTCGACGTCGACTCGTTCGAGATCAAGGGCATCACCGACGCGAACGACTACATCCGCGACCTCGGTCGTGCCGAGCAGGCCAAGGTGCGTCGTCAGGCTGAGGTGGCCGAGCACCAGGCCAACCGTGAGGCGCAGGAAGCCTCGATCATCGCCGAGCAGGCCGTGGCCGAAGCCCAGAACACCCTGGCGCTGCGCAAGGCGGCCCTGCAGCTCGACACCGACAAGGCCTCGGCCGAGGCTGCCGCGGCGAAGCCGCTCGCCGAGGCCAAGGCCCAGCAAAACATCGTGCAGGAGCAGGAACTCACGGCCAAGCGTCGCGCCAGCCTGCGCAAGGCCGAGCTCGACTCCGAGGTCAACGCGGTCGCCGACGCCGACGCCTACCGCGTGCGGGTCTCCGCCGCCGCCGCCGCAGAGGCGCGCGTCGCGGCGGCCAACGCCGACCGCGACAGCCGGGTCGCATCCGCGGAGGCCATCCGGGCGGAAGGCCAGGCCAACGCCGACGCCATCCTGGCCCGCGGTTCGGCCGAGGCCGAGGCCACCCGCCTCAGCGCCCTGGCCGTTGCCGAGCAGTCCGAGGCCCTCATCCAGCTCCGTCTGGTCGAGATGCTGCCGAAGATCGCGCATGAGCTTGCTGCTCCGATGAGCAACATCGACCAGCTGACGGTCATCTCGACCGATGGCGCGAGCCAGCTCAGCAAGAACGTCGCCTCAGGCTTCACCGAGGTTGACGCTGTGCTCAACTCCACCATGGGGGTGGGCATCAAGGACCTGCTCGGTGGGCTCATCGGCGGCACGGCGGCCGGCACCGCCCTGGCGAAGGCCCAGTCGGGCGACGGGTACGTTCCGGCGCAGGTACCGGTCTCGGTTCACGCTGACAGCGCCCACACCGACGCCGTTCCCACCGACGCCGTCTAAGCCCGGCGTGTCAGAGCCCTGGCCGGTTTCGGCCGTCGCCCCGCCGCTGGCCGGCCGGGCGACGGCCAGCCAGCGGTGGTCGAATCTGGTCTTCCTGCACTGGCGGGTGGAGCCGGAGCAGGTGGCCCCGCTGCTTCCGGCCGGGCTCACGCCTGACATCTTCGACGGCTCGAGCTGGGTGGGATTGATCCCGTTCGTGCTCGACCGGGCCACGGTGTTCGGTAGTCCGCCCGTGCCCTATTTCGGCACCTTCGTCGAGGTGAATGTGCGCCTGTACGCGGTGGATGCCCTCGGGCGCCGCGGGGTGGTGTTCGTCTCGCTCGAGGCGTCCCGCCTTGCGGCGGTCCTGGCGGCACGGGCCTTGTTCGCGATCCCGTACATGTGGGCACGCACCAGCCTGGACCTGGGCGCGGGGGAGCTCCGCTACAGCTCCACTCGTCACCTCGCGGCCGGGGCCCGCAGCCACATCGTGGTGCGGCCGACGACCCGCGCGGTCGTCGGCGATCCGCTGGCCGACTTTCTCACCGCACGTTGGGCGCTGTTCACCAGGGTGCGCGGACGCACCGTCCACCTGCGCAATCACCATGAGCCGTGGGCCCTGTTCGGTGCCGATCTGGTTTCCCTGGACGACACCCTGCTGGCCACGGCGGGGTTCCCCGGACTGGCCGGCACCCGCCCGCCCGATTCCGTGCTGTACTCGCCGGGCGTGACGACCTGGTTCGGCACCAGGGGTTAACGCAACGCGAAACCGTCACGGACAGCGCCGGCTGCGCGCCAGCTCACAGCCGGCTGGCACGCAGCACGGCGTCGGCGGTGCGGACCGGGGAACCGTCGGGCCCCGTACCCGGGTTGGCACTGCTCGTGCGGATCCGGGCCTCGGCCACCTCGATGTTCCACAGCGCGGGATCGAGGGTCGCCGCCACCTCGTCCGCGGAGAAGAACAAATCGGGATCGGGCATCCGGTGCGCCGCGGGGTGCACGTCTGAGACGTCGTGGCCCACGATCAGCAGCGTGCCGCCGGGGGCGACCGCGTCGGCGAGTGCGCGAAAGAGCACGGTGCGAGGCGCGGACGGCAGGTGCATGAACTGCGCCGTGACGAGGTCATACCGGCCGGCCGGGGGAGCCCAGCGGGTGAAGTCGTGCTGTTGCCACTGGATGCGCCCGGCGATGGTGTCGGCAGCGGACGGGTCCTCGCCGGACCGTCGGCTGCGGGCCGCCGCGCGCTCGAGGGCGACCGCCGAAAAGTCGACGCCGGTGACCTGCCAGCCGCGGCCGGCGAGCCAGATCGCGTCTGCGCCTTCCCCGCAACCGATGTCCAGGGCCCGCCCCGGGGCCAGAGCGGACGCCTCGCTCACCAGTACCGGGTTGGCTGCCCCGCTCCACACGTCGCCCTGGGCGCTGTAACGGTCGTCCCAGTAGCCCTGGTCGAACTCGCTGGGCATCAGTTACGTCCTTCGCGAGCGTTGACGGGATCCGACCCCGACGCCAGCTCCGGCGCCGTCTCCACTGCCGCCTCCAGTGCCGGTGTCGAGATGCCGTGGCGGCGATCGCCGAGATGGGCGTCGCTGTTTCGCGCCTCGGCAGCGGATGAGAACGGCTGCCGATAGGCCGCTACGGCACGTTCCGTCTCTTCGAGGATCAGTTCGGCGTTGATCGCTGTGGCCACGCCGAGACCTTCAGCAGCCGCCACGACCACCTGGGCCATCAGATTGGCCGAGTTCCCGGCCGCCCAGACACCGGCCACCACGGATCCGTCGCTGAGCACCCGGCCGCTTCCATCGGTCTCCAGGTGGCTGCCCACGCCCATCGGATGCGGTGCCGAGCTCACCCCGAGGCCGGCCAGGAAGTCCGTGCGGGCCGTGAAAACCGGGCCGACCACGAGCGCGTCCAGCGGAATCAGGTGCCCGCTGGCCAGGCGTACCCCGGTCAACACATCGTTGCGCACGTCGAGGGCCTGAACGGGGCCGACCACGACACTGATGCCGCGGGCCGCCAGCTGCTCCCACTCGACGTCGGTCGGGCCATGGGAATCCGAGATCGACCCGTCGGCCGCCACCATGTCCCCGTGCAGGACCAGGGTGATGTTCGGGCTCCACTGGCGGAACAGCAACGCCTGGTGTACCGATCTCGGGCCCGTGCCGAGGATGCCGATCGTCTGATCCCGCACCTCCCAGCCGTGGCAGTAGGGACAATGCAGCACGTCCCGCCCCCAGCGCTCGCTCAGGCCCGGCACCGCGGGCAGTTCGTCGACGAGGCCGGTCGCCACCAGCAGCCGGCGCCCGGACACCGTGCTGCCGGTGTCGAGGGTGACGGCGAAGCCGGCCGGGGAGCGCCGGGTCCCGGCCGCCCTGCCTGCGACGAGGGTCGCGCCATAGGAGCGTGCCTCGTCCTGGCCCAGGCGCACCAGGTCGCCCGGACTGATCCCGTCGCGGGTGAGGAAGCTGTGCACCCCGGCGGCGGGCGCATTGCGCGGATTTCCCTCATCGATGACGAGGACCGAACGTCGGGCACGCCCGAGCACGACGGCGGCGCTGAGTCCGGCTGCGCCGCCACCGATGATCACGACGTCGTACACGGGTGGTCGGGATGCTGCCGGGGAGGGTGCGGCGGCGGAGGTCTCTGGATCCAGCGGTGAGGCATCGTGGTTGGTCATATGCCCATGGTGCGGCGACCCGGGAGCTGTGACAAGTTCAATTGCCAATACGGCAAGTCCGGGTCATTCGACCAGCCGGTTGTGGAGGAGAGGCGCCGGTGGATCAGGCGACGTCGACGAAGTGCTGGACGTCGGGGAACGGGTCATAGAACGGGTGCAGCACGGCCTTCCAGCGGCTGTATTCCGGCGAACCCCGGAAGCCCTCGGTGTGATCCTCGACACGGTCCCAGTCGACCAGGAGGAGGAAATCGGTGGGCGTCTCCATCGATCGTGACAGTGAGAGGCCGCGGAAGCCGGGCATCGACTCAATGAGCGAACGAACGGTGCAAAACGCAGCGAGGAACTCGTCCTCGCGGCCGGCCGTCACGGGCAGGATGGCATGTTCTCTGATCACCCGTCGACACTAGCCCGGATGGGGCAGGACCCACCGGCCGGCTCCGGCTCCGGCGAGTAGCATCGGCTGGGTGTGCCCCCTGACGGGTGGTCACGATCACCGCCCGCTCCTCGGGCCGAATCGCCTCAGGACGGGACCACGATGACCACCCCAGCACAGACGCCCGGTTCGATCGCCCCGACCACCACGACCACCACGGTGCTCGGCGCCGAGCACTACTCCCCGGAGCTGGTTGACGCCGTGCGCGCGGCCACGACGGCTGCCGCCACTGCCGCCGGCGCCTGGTTCGGGCGGGGTGACAAGAACGCGGCGGACGCGGCAGCCGTGGCTGCGATGCGGGCCGAACTGCTGAGTGCACCGTTTGCCGGGGTCGTGGTCATCGGCGAGGGCGAGAAGGACGAGGCGCCGATGCTGGCCAACGGTGAAGAGCTCGGCTCGGGCGATGGACCGGCCTGTGACATCGCCGTGGACCCGCTGGACGGGACGAGGCTCGTGCAGGAGGGCCTGCCCGGCTCGGTGTGCGTGATCGCGGTCGCGCCGCGCGGCACGCTGTTCGATCCCCGGGACGTGTTCTACATGGACAAGCTCATCTCCTCGGCGCCGGCCCGCGGCGTGCTGGACCTCCGGGCGACCCCGACCGAGAACGTGCGCCGGCTGGCAGAAGCGCTGGGCAAACCGGTCAGCGAGATCACCGTGGCCGTCCTGGACAAGCCGCGACACGCGAGCCTGGTGGCCGAACTGCTCGGGATCGGGGCGCAGGTCGAGTTGGCGGGGGAGGGGGACGTCTCCTCGGCCATCGCGGCAGCCACGCCGGGCGGACGAATCGACCTGGCCATGGGAATCGGCGGCACCCCAGAGGGCGTCCTCACCGCCTGCGCCGTCCGGGCGTTGCGCGGCTTCATGGAGGGCAAACTCGCTCCCCAGACCGAGGAGCAACTCCGCATGGCGGTGGCTGCCGGGCACGACCTCGACCGGGTCTTGACGCTGGATGACCTGGCGGCCAGCGACCGGGTGCTGGTCGCCTCGTCGCCGGTGCAGCCGGACTAGGCCGGGCGGCGGAGTCGACGCCCGGAAACTGTGAACGGTTGCATCAACCAAGAAAACCCCCGGGTCTCCGGGGGTTTTTCGGTGGGCGATGCGGGACTCGAACCCACGACCTCTTCCGTGTGAAGGAAGCGCGCTACCAACTGCGCCAATCGCCCGAACCACACTCGAAAACCTCTCGACTGCGACATTTGATACTAGACCAGACGGGGGCCCGAGCGCACATCGAGACGCCGCGACACGCTGTGATCGCTCGGTTTGAATATGCGTCGCACTATCGGCTAGAGTCTTCAACGCACGCAGAAATGCGAGCAGTTGCGGATGTGGCGCAGTGGTAGCGCATCACCTTGCCAAGGTGAGGGTCGCGAG
>Ga0247803_1000655_pt1 | contig 18411 bp, 16 predicted proteins | sample UWRJL014104B1_FD_180928 | JGI IMG/M metagenome (GOLD analysis project Ga0247803, IMG submission 180928) | Plant litter microbial communities from Arlington Agricultural Research Station in Wisconsin, United States - UWRJ-L014-104B-1 | ecosystem: Environmental > Terrestrial > Plant litter >...
TATTAGTTAATGAGTGTTCATGGAAACTATCAATACGCCTAATTGATGATTCATGTGGAAGGATTTTAATAAATGCCTAGCTACTTTCCACTTTGACTACATGCTTGTTATTATTCAAAATTGCAGTATTATTGATTAAAGAGTAAGAAAAAACTTACAATATGTCTAATTATTCAACTATGTTGAACAAATGATCCAATCTTTAAAACGGTCGTAAGAATAATGGATAGATTTTGTCAATAGTTACCTGTTCAAGTAAGTTATTGGGACATTTTGATCTGGCGCGTAGATTCGGCAAAAAGAAAATGTGACAATAGTGAAAAACTTTAAGCGAAGTCGTACTAACGTTTTGAGAAGTTTCGTAATAGCATACCATTACCGTTCTTAGGTGTGAACTTTAATAATTTTTGCAGGAATTCTTTAACAGTATTTTGCCGTTAACAACCGTATTCATGAAAAACGATCGTGGCTGTTGCACAACTCCAATAAATGCAGATTTTACTTTTATAATTTTGCTGGAATTCGTAAATTAAACGCATGCAAGGCAGAAAGGACTATACCGAAAAGCTGTTCACAAGCTTCCAGCTCTCGAGCCGGGTTCCCAAGGAAAACCTGTACCGCAAACTCCGCGAAACGCTTGATCTGCGCTTTTTATACAAAGACACAAAAGAACTATATGGCAAAACTGGCAACCCATCTATTGACCCAATAGTCTTTTTTAAGCCCGAGATCGAAGGTTTCCCTTATAACAAAGAAAAAGATGAATATCGCTGTCCAATGGACAAGCCCTTGCCCTTCAAAGGATTTTATACAAGCTTAGATGGTAGTGTATATAGAAACTACTGGGCAGCCCCCAAGGAATGTAAGGCTTGCCCGATGAAATCAACCTGCGCACCGAAGATACATTACAGAAAGATCACAAGGACAGTTTATGATGAACAGTACATGAGAGCTTACAACAGACAACATAGTAAAAGAGGCAAGCAGATGAAAAAGCTACGGCAAAGTACAGTGGAGCCTGTCTTTGGGAGTTTGACTCATTACTATGGATTAAGGAAAATAGGTGTACTGGGGCAAGCCGGTGCCCATAAAGTCATGCTCATGGCTGCAATTGCCTTCAATCTAAAAAAATACCTGAGGAAAGGGGGAAGAAAATCTTCCCAAACCTTTTTTGAAGCCATTATAGACATCTTACGGCAGCACTTAATTGCGATTTCAGCTAACCCAGCTAATCAGTATAAATTCTCATAATAGCTGAATAAATCATCTTACGCGTCGAGGTTTCAGAAATCATACCCCTTCTGCAACAGCCACCACCCTTTTTTGATAATTGGATACATAGTCCAAGATGATCAGTTGGCACGCTCTGGTCTGAAGCTATCGTCATAACCCTCGAGTAAACTTGTAGGAAGGGTAATGATCTGTTAGTTGTTCCTGTATACTTATTTGAATTGCTTCTGATGCTCCCTTTCTCCAAGAAATCCATCTAATTTTATTTAAAGATTGTTACAAGGTAAAAAATAAGGGCGAGCGGAGTCAACAATTATAACAGTTTCTTCATCATGAGATCGGTTTGCGCATTATTTCCCATCAAAAATATATGTTTATCAAATATGTTAAAACCATTTTGTTTATAAAAGCTTATTGCTTTAACATTCTCTTCCCATACACCTAACCATATAAAGTCCCTTTTTTGTTGCCGGGCAATTTCTACTGATTTATCAAATAATAACTGCCCGATTTTTTTTCCCTGATAGCCACTTTTCACATATATTCTTTGGACTTCCAGCGAATTTTCATTTTTTATTTCTGTCTGCGCGTTTCCAGAGTTTAATTTTAAATATCCTGCAGGACTCCCATCGTTCCATGCAATAAAGAATAGGGACTCACTATTGCCGATCTCATTGTTAATCTGTTCGACGTTTAAATTCATCTCTATGTAGTCCAGAACTGCCTGTTGTGAGTGATCTTTTGCAAAAGTTTCAAAAAACGTTTCCTTACTGATTTGGACAATAGTGTCTATGTCTTCCAAATTCGCTTTGATAATATTTATCTCTTTCATATAAGATTATGTATCCGTTATAATTATTAATGTAAATACATTACCGCGTCAACTTCTGTCCAGAGTAATGAGCAAAATTTAATCAAGGATTGTCAAAACTATTTTACCTAAAGTGCGGCCTGTTTCAAGTAGTTGATGTGCTTCTGCCAATTTTTCAAATGGTAGAACCTTGGACACATTTGGTTTTAGAATGCCCTGGTCTAACATTTTTGCTATTTCTTTCATATCAGCACCACTTGATTTAACTAAAATAAAATAGGCATGTACATTAGCTTGTTTCGCCTTTATTACCTCACTTTCACTGATACCGGTAATGCCAATCAAAACACCACCGGATTTCAGCAGTGGTATCGATCGGGGAACAGTATTTCCGCCTACACAGTCAAAAGCAAAATCCACATTATGAACTTTATTCTCAAGCTCACTCCCATTATAGTCCACATGCTCATGGGCACCAAGACTCAAAACGAAATCACGATTTTTTGCAGAAGAAGTTCCGGTGACATAAGCACCTAAGCTTCGGGCTATTTGGACAGCGAAGTGGCCTACCCCCCCGGAGGCTCCATGAATTAGCACCTTTTGGTCTCTTTTTACATCCGCGTATTTTACAATCACCTGGTAGGCTGTTAGTGCTGCCAAAGTGGTGGCAGCAGCTTCCACAAAACTAATATGCATAGGTTTAAGTGCCAAATGAGAGGCCGGAGCAACAACATACTCGCCATATGCTGCTCCATGGCCGGGAAAATTAACCATTCCAAAAACTTCATCGCCCACTTTGAAATCTTCTACTTCTTTACCAATTTCAACTATAACTCCTGCTAAGTCCCAACCAATAATCAACGGACTTTCATTTTTCAGCGTTTCATAGATACCAGATCCTCGTCTGGTTTGAGTATCCACAGGATTGATGCTTAATGCTTTAACGTTGATCAATACTTCGCCAATTCCGAATTCTGGAATGTCTATGTCTTTGAATTTTAAATGAGAGATATCCCCGGGCCCCTCTAGTACGATTGCTTTCATCTTTAACTCCAAACGCTTTTTAAAATTATAAGAAGCTATAATCTGTAAATCCCTCAGCACCACCGCTATAATAAGTGGTTCTATCATTGCGGTTGAGAGGAGCATTTATTGCAAATCTTTCAACAAGATCTGGATTACCAATATAGACTTCACCAAAAGATACTAAATCTGCAATACCTTCTTCAATTACTTGATCAGCCGTATTTGCATCGAAACCTTTATTTACCATTAAAGTCCCCTTGTATATCGAACGGAAATGCTTAGCGGTTTCAAGAACAATCTGCATAGGATCTTCTACAGAGGCTTGAGTGTAACCAGAGATATGCAGATATGCAAGCTTATAGTTGTTTAACCTACTTACCAGAATGTCGTATAAAGCTTCGGCTTCATCATCAAGGACAATACCAAATGTCTGATCAAATGAAGGGGCTATCCTAAGGGCTATTTTAGCATCTCCTATTTTGCTGCTTACTGCATCTAACACTTCGAAAAGGAAACGTAACCGATTCTCAATCGAGCCGCCATAAGAATCAGTTCGCACATTGGCACATTTAGCGAAAAATTGATGAAAGAGGTAACCATTTGCACCATGGATTTCTACACCATCAAAGCCAGCTTCGATAGCATTAACAGCTGCCTGCTGAAAGTCGCTAATGGTTTCCTTAATATCTGCCAATGTCATCGCCTGAGGGGTAATGGTTTCTTTAAAACCGTCTTTTGTATAACAGGTAAATTTGCCATTGATAGCAGATGGACCAAAAGGCAACTTGCCATTCAACAAGTCCGGATGACTTAATCTACCTACATGCCATAACTGTGCGAATATTTTACCGCCCTCTTTATGAACTGCTGCCGTTACTTTTTTCCAGCCTTCCACTTGTGCTTTTGTATAGATACAAGGAACATTGATATATCCGGGTGCCATCTGGTTGATAAATGTTCCTTCTGTAATTAATAAACCACCGGAAGCCCTTTGTGCATAATATTGAGCAATTAAATCCGTGGCCACATTGCCCTCATTATCCGCGCGACATCTGGTCATTGGCGCCATAACAACACGGTTTTTTAAACTAAGTTCTTTAGATTCAAATTGTTCGAGTAACTTCATAGATAAGTTTTTATATTGAACCGCAAAATTAGATGAAGAGATCCATTGATACAATACGGGCATAAAAATGCCAATAGGGCAAAACTTTGCGGTATAGGTTCAATTTGCATCTATAGAAGATATTTTGTGTATAGGTATAAAATTGTACCTTTACACATTTAAATTGATAACTATGTACGACAGAAAGATAGATAAACATTACTGCTGTGGATTAGAAATAACCATGGAAATTATTGGTGGAAAGTGGAAACCCACCTTAATTAATCTTATCAATCAAGGCATAATGCGGCCCAGCGATCTTCAAAGGGCAATGCCAGATGCCTCAAGGCGGGCACTCAATACGCAATTGAATGAACTTCAGGAACATGGCATCGTAGAGAAAACAATTTATGCCGTACTGCCGCCTCATGTAGAATACAGGCTATCGGAATTCGGCACATCCTTACTCCCTTTGACATTGGCTATGGAAACCTGGGGAAATAACCACCGCGCCAGATTTAGCGATATGCTAAGAATTAAAAAAGAAACTGTACAAGCTTGACCTGCATAGGGCATAACTTTGCCCTATCTGTTTAAATTTGCCCTTATTGCGGACAGGTAGTTATAGTATTATTTTTGCAGTAAAATAACTACTATGATTAATTTAAGCATATTGGATTATTCGCCAGTTGACGAAAATGATAATCACAGAGATGCGCTACTCTCTACAACCAAGATGGCACAAAAAGCAGATCATTTAGGATTTAAACGATTCTGGGTCTCTGAACATCATGGAATGGTATCGATGGCAGGGAGTAATCCAGAAATGCTGATGATGCATCTTGCTGCAAACACAGACAGAATAAGAATCGGCTCAGGAGGCGTAATGCTTCAACATTACAGTGCATATAAAGTAGCTGAAAGCTTCAAAATTATGGAAGCCTTGTATCCTGATCGAATAGATATGGGTACTGGAAGGGCGCCAGGGGGCGATCAAGCTACCGCATCTGCTTTAAATCTGAATAAATCTCGGACCGTACCCTATGAGCAACAATTACGTGACTTGCAATCTTACATCACAGGAGACCCGAAAATTAAAGCAAACTTTTCAGGTTTAATTGCTTCTCCCATTACTCAAACTGTACCTGAAATGTGGTCGCTCGGAGCTGGCAGTAGCGGTGGTGTGATCGCCGCTAGTGAAGGAACAGCTTTTATATTTGCCCATTTTATAAATCCATCTGGGATGGGTATACAAGCTATAGAAAATTATAATGCCAATTTCAGACCTTCAGTCTTTACTGGGGCAGCAACAACAATGGTGGCTACTTTTGCGGCAATCGCTGAAACCGATGAAAAAGCAGAATCACTTGCCCGTGCATTGGACCACTGGTTGTTGATGATAGAATCGGGCAGAGAAACCCCTTATTATTTATCAGAAGATCATGTTGATGGGTATAATTACACTGCGCAAGAGAAAAAAATTATCAGCCAAAACAGAAGGCGTATCCTGGTAGGCTCCGCTGATTCTGTAAAAAAACAAGTTGAGGATTTAGCCATCAAATATGGGACAAATGAAATTATGTTGCTAAACCATATTCCCGGAAAAGACAACCGGCTGCACGCTATCGAGCTGATTGCTTCAGCATTCGGATTAAACTAATTCACTCACTTTTCAAATAAAATATAGAACAAACAATATTCACTCATGGATAATCAAAAAATTGAACAGCTGCTTCACATAGAAGCTATTAAAAACTTACGCATACTATATAGCCACTATCTTGACAGTAATAAACTGAAGGAACTGACACATTTATTTACTGTTGACGCAGTCGTGCAAACTGATCGGGATCCCTGGTGTGGTCGTGAAGGCATTTATGCAGGGCTCGACAAAGCCTTTAAAGACTATGATCAAAGCAACCATGGAAATTATCCTTTCCTTCATGCGATAACAAACCATTGGGTAGAGATTACAGGGCCAACAACGGCACAGGGTCGCTGTTACCTGATTGATTTAGTAACTGGTAGGCCTAAAAATGAAAGTCCTTTGTTATTGCTAGGCTTATATGCTGACGAATATGTTTTGATCGGCGAGAAGTGGCAGATTAGCAAAAGCCAACTGGATTTAGTCTGGCCAGACAGAAATGTCTAAGGTGTTTTCCAGCTATCAATTAAACCTTTTTATTGAAATATAATCTAATATTTTACTTAGCATTAAGTTCCTTCAAGGCGTTAGTGACAAAGACTGCAATGCGGGAGATTAAATCTGGCTATTTAGAGAGACACTGTGCTACTATAAATGATTAAACAAATATGACTCTACAAACACCGCCCAGAGCTTTTTCACATATTGGATTGTCTGTTCCCGATATTGACTTAGCTGTCAAATTTTATAGTGAAGTTATGGGTTGGTATATTATTATGCCGCCTAGTACTGTTACTGAAGAAATGGATACAGCTATAGGGCTGATGTGTATCGACGTCTTTGGAAAAGGTTGGAAAGAATTTCAGATCGCTCATTTATCAACCGCCGATGGTATTGGAATCGAACTATTTTCGTTCAGCCAGGGCATAAAAGCAGCCCCACCATTTAATCCTTTTAACACTGGCCTTTTTCACTTCTGCGTTCAAGACCCAAATATAGAAGACCTTGTGTCAAAAATTGTTGCCCATGGTGGTAAGCAACGTATGCCTATCCGTTCTTATTATCCAGATGACAAACCCTACCGGATGTGCTACGTTGAAGATCCATTCGGAATTATCTTTGAGGTATATAGCCATAGTTACGAGCTAACCTATTCTTCAGGGGCCTATAAAAAATAAAACCTTAAAGTAAATATATGAAATCTAACCAACAGTGGTCGCGACGAAAATTCATAGAGAGTTTATCCTTAGCGGGCGCAACCATTATGCTAGGCCCATTTTCGGCTTATGCCTATTACGATCTTGATCCCCGAACTGAAGCAACTGTAGCAAAAGCGTTTGGAATTGATGCCCACAATCATATTGATGTTCCATTTGTAAAGGCGAACTTTAGTGTTCAGCAATATGATTTAACCAAAGCATTTAAGGACTCGGGACTATCAGCAATCTGTATGACTTTTCAGGTTGACCGCCCGGCATTGCTTAAAACGGGCGATGCATACGACCGGTTTAATGTGAGTTTAGATGAAATGGACCAACTCTTAAAAGCACACAATATTAAAAGAGCTTTAAATTTTTCAGATATAAAAAAAGCACGCAAACAAGGCAGAGCGGTAGTGATCCAGTCGGTTGAAGGAGCACATTTTATAGAAGGAAATCTTGATCGTTTAAAAGAAGCTCATCAGAGAGGCCTGAGACATTTAGGGCTTTTACATGATAACCAGTCTTCACCGCCTATTGGTGATATTTATACCGATCCTGCAAAATTTGGAGGATTAACTACCTTTGGAAAAAGCGTAATTAAAGAAGCCAATAGCCTAGGCATGCTGGTTGATTTGGCCCATTGTAGTAATGAGGCAATTGATGATGCCATTAGCGCGAGTGACCGTCCAATTATCGTGTCCCATACTGGGCTGAACACTCAACTGGGAACCAATGATCGAATGGCAAAAATGATGATGCCGCGCTTGATCAGCAAAGAGTATGCAAAAATCGTCGCCAACGCTGGGGGGGTAATCGGTGTTTGGACTCATCTTGCAGATAACCCTTTAGCCTATGCACAGAATATTCGTGCGATGGTTGATGTTGCTGGTATAGATCATGTTTGTATTGGCACCGACACAAAGCTTGCCAATTCTCCAGATGCTTCCAGACGGGATAATACAACAAACGCGATTTGGAAAACTGAAGAAAAAGGTTTTTTCTTTTCTGTGGTAGACGCTATGTTAAAATCTGGATTTACGGAGGAAGAGATTGTCAAAATTGGAAGTTCAAACTACTGCAGATTATTTGATCAGGCAACGGCCAGATAATAAGTTAGTTCTTTTTACAATACTTTTAAAAAGTCTACCACTACGGCTTCTTGTGGGTAAATAAAATTGGTTCAGAATGCATTTTTAGAATAAGGGAGACAACAAGTTTGGCTTCGGCCTCGTCTCCCTATTGGTATAATCTCACTTATACACTGTTCTAAATGCGGTAATCAATCATTGGGTAACAATTGAGGGCACAAAACGGCGCAAGGCCGTTATTAACTGATTGCTTTTGTACTAAAAAAGCGGCTCCATTCTTACCGATAGGTTTTATATGCTGGCAAATGAATTGTTCAGAGATAAGTGTCAAATTAGAAAACCTTTTTGACCTGGTGTGCCCGGATAGAAAGTATTGAACCTAGTTAATAAATACAACTGGTTGTCATTACAATTAGATGATCAAATATTTGGATATTAATCCTGTATTATATCAGCGATATCTGAAAACCAGCCGGGATTATAGGTGAAGTGATATATTACCCAATCATTGTTAATTTTCTTCATAGTCAAATCATAGTATGCGCCATACTGTTTTTTTTGGATCGCTGTCTCATACTGTTGTGGTATAATTCTTCCTATAATCAATCTTGCCTCAGCTTGATCAGGATCAATTTTCACTCTTAATCCCTCACCAAAATGTTGCATATATGGCCATGGTTGTCTAAAATCTTTCATTGTTGAAATAATTTGGTGTTTTCCTGAAAGGTCACCCATGGGCGTAAAATTACCGCAGGCGTGGGAAGAGAACATGCTGCTTAGTAAGACAAAGTCCGCCTGATCTATTGCCCATGCATATTTGGCATAGGACTGTTTTAATAATTCTTCCTCTGTACCCAGACCAATTAATTGTCCATATTTGTGCCATGGTGCATCTATTTCGCTAACTATATTTTTACCTAAGTCACCCGCTTGCCAATACCGGTTCCCTTTCGGAGCGATCCATTTATTTAGTAGTTTTGAGTTACCTTCGAACCAGTTAACAGAGAAAATAAAATCGCTGAATAAGAGGGCGCCATCAACCTGGGTAAGATAGCCAGTAGCGGTAGCACCGAAAACAAGAAAATCATTTTCACCTTTTTTTAGTATACCATAAACGTACATGGTGAATACGTATTTTAGAGTATCCGGTATTTGGGCGATAAAATAGTTACTTGACCTCAAAGACACTTCAGGTCCATCAAAATCGACACTAAGGGTTTTAGCTATAAGATCATTGGACTTAACAACTCCATGAGCACTGCTATTAAAAACCGCCTCTTTTGTAAAAATATTAGCAATCCCAGCTTGATCTCCTGTTTCCCAAAAATGCAGGAGATTAGTGATTTTTATTAAGATTGTTTGTCTTTCCATATATATATATTATTGTCAAAATATGTATTCACTTATGCTATGAACAACGAGGAATATAATATCCAGTCTAGCGCGATAGCTAGCAAAAATAAGTAGCTAGACCAATGTATACAATACAGGCATAAATTTGCATATAGGGCATAGTTTTGCACTATCTGACAATATTCTATCGAATTCTCATTTCATTCTCTATTATAAATGGATCCTTTATTCTTCAATAATAATTAGAAGAAACGCGGTACAGCCTCATAAACCAACGGTTTTTTGATAGGTATTTAGATGAGTATTTGATAAACATCTAATATTGCACCAGGTAATGCCCAAATTTGAACTTTTTATAATGTTTACTTTCTTTATTACAACAAGGCTTTAATTCTATATAAAGCCATCCGCTTTGAATACCTTAACAATTCATTTGAAAACCTTTAACGTCCGCTTGTTGCGTCCTGTAGCTTTGTATCATCAAAACTACTGATATGAATTACATTAAATTTGGCAATACAGGGCTACTGGTATCACCATTATGCCTTGGCACAATGAGTTACGGAGGTCCGACAAAACAATTTCCCTGGGCATTAAATGAGGAAGACAGTCGTCCCTTTATCAAAAAAGCACTGGAATTGGGCATCAATTTTTTTGACACTGCAAATGTCTACAATGAAGGTGGCAGTGAGATAACGGTAGGTAAGGCGTTAAATGACTTTGCCAAACGTGACGATTATGTCCTGGCAACCAAAGTTTTTAATCCGGCCGATGGAGTGGGTGGCCCCAACAAGCAAGGTTTGTCCCGCAAGCATATTATGAGCGCAATTGACGCAAGTTTGCAACGCCTGGGAACAGACTACGTTGACCTTTATCAGATCCACCGTTGGGATGATAATACACCCATTGAAGAAACTATGGAGGCGCTTCATGATGTTGTAAAAGCTGGAAAAGCCCGGTACATTGGAGCCTCTTCTATGTACAGCTGGCAGTTTGCCAAAGCACAATATACGGCAGACCTAAATGGTTGGACAAGGTTTGTATCTATGCAGCCTCATTATAACCTTGTCTATCGAGAAGAAGAAAGGGAAATGATTCCATTTTGTATAGATCAGAACCTCGCGATTATACCATGGTCACCTCTTGCAGCCGGGTTGCTTGCAAGGAAACAGCCAAAGGATAAAAACGAAACCAAAAGGGCTAAAACTGATAATTTCAGTGGCTCTTACTATAATTCACCATCAGACTTTGATGTTATTGACCGGGTGCAAAAGTTGGCAGAAGAAAAGGGCATACCGGCTGCGCAGCTTTCCCTTGCCTGGATGATGAACAAGCCTGAGATCACAGCACCAATTGTTGGCGCAACAAAGGCCGGACACATAGAAGATGCTGTAGCAGCACTATCAGTTAAACTCTCCGAGCAAGATATCAAACAACTCGAAGAATTATATCAACCTCACCGGGTAATTGGTTTTGGCGAATAATTCAAACTTAATTTATATCTAGAAATACTATACTATGAAAAACAATAATCAGGAGAACGAATCATCGAATTCCGGTAATCAGGAAATCAGCAGACGAGACTTTATGACTAAAACAGCACTGGTTACTGCTGGGCTGGTATTTGGCCCCTTATCATGGGCAGCGTCATCTGCTCAAACAATAGAAGGCGATAAATCAAAAGAATCCTCAACAGGGGCAAAGGGCAAAGTTAAAAGAAGAAAACTCGGAAAGCTTGAAGTTTCAGAACTTGGAGCTGGTTGCATGAGCATCAGCGCCAACTATGGCCCTCCTGCTGATATTTCACAAGGTATCAAAACGATCAGAACCGCTTATGACAACGGTATTACCTTTTTTGATACCGCGGAGGTTTACGGACCTTATACCAATGAAAAACTTGTCGGACAAGCGGTTAAACCATTTCGTGATAAAATTGTAATCGCAAGTAAATTTGGATTTGAACTGGAAAGTGGTAAAGGTGGCTTAAATAGCCGTCCCGAGCACATCAGAAAAGTCGTTGAACAATCTCTTCAACGACTTGGAACAGACAGAATAGATCTGTTTTATCAACATAGGGTAGATCCAGCCGTGCCGATTGAAGAAGTAGCGGGTACTATTAGAGATCTAATTAAGGAGGGGAAAATCTTAAACTTTGGACTCTCTGAGGCAAGTGCAAAAACAATCCGTCTTGCTCATGCAGTTCAGCCGGTTACCGCTGTTCAGACCGAATATTCTTTTATGGAAAGAGGACCTGAGCAAAACGGTGTCCTGCAAACCTGCGAAGAACTAGGTATTGGCTTTGTGCCCTGGGGTCCTGTTGGCATGGGTTACCTTACAGGTAAAATCAATGGCAAGACTACATTTGACCCGAAGAATGACAATAGATCAAGATTTGACAGATTTACCCCAGAAAATTTAGTTGCAAACATGCCTGTTCTTAATTTGCTTAAACAATATGCCGCAAAAAAGAACGTTACGCCAAGTCAATTTGCCCTTGCCTGGTTATTGGCCCAAAAGCCCTGGATTGTTCCAATACCGGGTACACGCAGTCAAAGTCATCTAAACGAGAATTTAGGTGCGATTGATTTACAACTGACTCCGGCTGAACTTGCCGAGATTGAGGTTGCATTTGCAAAATTAACTGTACATGGCATCCGAATGAATGAAAAAGAAATGAAGGTTGTGGATACAACCGTTTAAATAATAAAAAGATGAATCCAATATATGATTTCAAAGGCCAGGTGGCCTTAGTTACCGGAGCAAGCGCAGGAATTGGTTTTGCAACGGCTAAAGCTTTTGCTCAATCAGGAGCTACTGTAGTTCTGGTTGATGTCAATGAAAAATCTTTGACGGCTGCAACAGATGAACTGACGGCAAGTGGTCATCAGGCGTTGGCCTTGATTTGTGATGTGAGCGTAGAGTCAAATGTTGCTGCGATGATTGAAAAGGTAGTCGCTACCTATGGCCGCCTGGATATGGCCTTTAATAATGCCGGTATCGCAGGACCTTCGGGCTCCTTGTTTGATGAAACTGAAGAAGCCTTTGATCAGGTGAATGCAGTGAATTTAAAAGGGATCTGGACTTGCATGAAGCATGAATTGAAGCAAATGAGTGCGCAGGGAAATGGCTCAATTGTGAATTGTTCTTCCCTTGGCGGACTTGTTGGTCAGCAAGGCCGGACGGCTTACCATGGAACCAAGCATGGCGTTTTGGGTCTTACCAAGAGTGCGGGACTTGAATTTGCACCAAAAGGTATACGTGTAAATGCTGTTTGTCCTGGTGTTATTGACACCCCAATGTTAGCGGGCCTGAAAGAAAAGTCGCCTGAAGCAATGAAACAGGTTGTTCTTGACCAGCCCATCGGCCGTTTGGGATTGTCAGAGGAAATTGCAGCAGCCGTCTTGTGGCTTTGCAGTCCTGCTGCAAGTTTTGTCGTTGGAGCCGCATTACCAGTTGATGGTGGTTTCACAGCGAAATAGTGTAGGATTATTACGGCCTTTAACTTTTGTCACCTTTAACTGAAATAGGATTATTATGGAAGATTTTTCAAGACGCAATTTTATCAAGGCAGCTGGAACCGCAGGTTTTGCGCTTTGGCTTGGCATATCCGCTAAAGGAGAAACACAAAAATCTGCCAGTATTGCTACCGCAAGAAATTTCACGCCTTATATTCTTATTGAATCAAACGGTGTCATCACCATTTACAACACAAAACCTGAAATGGGACAGGGAACATTTCAATCGTTCCCTGCACTAATTGCGGAAGAACTGGAAGTATCCCTTGAACAAATTACCATTAAGCAGTCAAATGGAGAAAAAGAACTTGGAACACTGCAGCGGGCAGGAGGGAGTTCCTCTATCAGAACCAATTATTTTGCCATGCGCAAGGTTGGAGCTGCAGCAAGGGAAGTGATGATACTTGCTGCAAGTAATAAATGGAAGGTAGCGCCAGGGAGTTGTTATGCAGAGGAAGGCAAGGTATACCATCGAAAAAGCAACAGGAGTTTTTCTTATGGAGAACTGGTAGAAGATGCTGCCAGGTTACCACTACCTGAGAATCCTAAACTTAAAGATCCTAAAGACTTTAAGATCCTGGGAAAGACATCCAAACGTCCTGATGTCCCGCTAAAGGTTAATGGTACTGCAATATTTGGAATCGATATTCAATTACCAGGAATGTTATATGCGACCATTGAAAGATGCCCGGTTCTTGGTGGCACACTTAAAAGTTTTGATGCAAAAGATGCTCTGCAGGTTAAAGGTGTGATCAAGGCAGTCGAAATTGAAAGAATTGTAGGTAGATATAAATTCACTGGCGTTGCTATTATTGCCGACTCCTACTGGAATGCAGTTCAGGGACGCAAGAAGCTTAAGATTGAATGGGACTTTAAAGGATTTGAGGATTTTAATTCTACAGATTATGAAAAACATCTGCGTAAACTTGCCGGACAGGATGGCATTATAGATAAACAAGTAGGATCTACGGAGGCGGTTAAAGCATCAATTAAGGAATCAGTTGAGGCGTTTTATGAAACTCCGATGGTTGCCCATCATGCGCTTGAACCGATGAACTGCGTGACACAAGTAAAAGGCGATAATTTGGAGATTTGGACATCCACCCAGATTCCTAGTTCCATTAAGGGAGACAGACCCGAGGATCTTCATCGGCTGATTGGGTTTCTACCTGAAAATATCAAACTGAATTCAACATTTTTAGGCGGTGGTTTTGGAAGACGATTATACCTTGATTACATCATTGAAGCGGTGAATGTTGCCAGGCATTGTGATGAGCCAGTCAAGGTAATGTGGTCCAGAGAGGACACAACCCAGCAAGGACCTTTTCGTCCAATGACATTTTCAAAGTTGAAGGCAGGTTTTTCAGTTGACAGCAAGTTGATCAGTTTTGAGCATAAAGTCATTAGCCCATCTTATCTTGAGTCCATACAGACTGAATTTGATATTACAAAAATTGATGCAACGATGGTGGAAGGAATTGCGGAACAGGCTTATGAGTTTCCCAATCTGAAAACCTCTTATGTGCGTGCGGATTTTCATGTTCCAGTCGCTGCATGGCGTTCGGTGACCAGTTCAACCGTCTCGTTTGCTCACGAGGGCTTTATTGACGAATTGTCTTACAAAGCAAAAAAAGATCCTATGGATTTTAGGTTATCGTTGCTTAGTAAGCCCTCTGATGCTAAAAGAGTGCTTTTAAAGATTAGGGAACTGTCAAATTGGGACACTAAATTACCTGAAGGCCAGGCCAGAGGTGTCGCCGTCTGGGAATTTTTTGCTGGTTTATGCGCACAGGTTGTAGAAGTTACCTATTTGCCTGATGGAATAATCAAGATCGACAGAGTAGTTGCTTTAATAGACCTGGGTGAAGTGGTAAATCCTGATAACGTGAAAAACCAGGTAGAAGGTGCGATTATAATGGCCCTTTCAGCAGCCACTCTGCCGGGAATTACTTTTGAAAATGGCAGGGTTATGCAGCATAATTTTTATGACAGTCCATTATCACGCATCAATGAAACCCCGGTTATCGAAGTTCATATGCTTACCGAGGGAGGAAAGGTTAAAGGTGTGGGCGAACCTGGTCTCCCTCCCTTTGCTCCGGCCCTTGCCAATGCGATTTTTGCAGCAAGCGGTAAAAGAATCCGAAAAATGCCCTTTAGTTTAAATACAAATCTTAACTTATAATATGACGACTTTAACATTTCATGATGTAGTGCGACTGCGCCATTCCTGCAGAGGGTTTTTACCTACACCAGTACCAGAAAATATAATCAGGAACGTATTAGAAGATGCACAATTGTCTCCCTCAAATTGTAATACCCAGCCCTGGGACGTTCATATTGTTTCTGGTGAAACGCAAAGCATGTTGTCCAATAAATTAGTAAATGCTTATTTGAATAACCAGTTGTCTCCTGATTTTACCTTTGATGTTAATGACTTTTCCGGCACCTACAAAGAAAGACAATTTGCACAGGGTAAATCCTATTATGAGGGCCTTGGCGTTGTTAGAGAGGACAAACAGGGAAGGGAAACAGCAAATCTTAAAAACTATAACTTCTATAATGCACCTCACGTCGCTTTACTTTTTATGCCATCTGTTGGTGATAATGTCAGGGTTGCAGGCGATGTAGGAATGTACAGTCAAACCTTTTTACTTTCGCTGACCGCTCATGGATTGGCCGGAGTTCCTCAAACAGTGTTGGGTATGTATGCAGATGTGGTTCGCGAACATTTGGGCATCTCAAATAATATGAAAATGCTGTTTGGTATCTCATTTGGATATGAAGACACAAATGCAGAAGGAAACACAATTCAAATGGGCAGAGACGTAATTACTTCAAATGTAAAATTCTACAAATAAAACATGAGCCATAACAGGCTTATTTTAAAGCGAAAGCAACATAGCTGTCACCTTTTTTTGTTCCTAATTTTGTACCGCCACAAGCGATTACAATATATTGCCTGCCGTTCACCTGGTAGGTACTAGGGGTAGCAAATCCAGCTGCAGGTAGCATAGTTTCCCAAAGCAACGCACCGCTTTTTTTATCAAAAGCACGGAACATGCCATCTTTGGTTGCAGCAATGAATAATAATCCACCCGCTGTAACGACCGGGCCACCATAGTTTTCAGTTCCGGTTGCTGGAATGCCCTTTGCCGACAGCTCTTTGAATTCACCCAATGTTTTCTGCCATAAACGCTTACCCGTATTCAGATCAATTGCAGTTAGTGTACCCCAGGGTGGGGTTATTGCGGGATAGCCTTCGCTGTCTAAAAACTTATTGTATCCATTGAATTTATAAGGACTGTTAATTTGCTCAGTTGGTTTTTGTGCGTTACCTGATGGTGCCTCTATTTTTTCTTCCTTAAACAGGAAATCAATGATGGACTGCTTTTGTGCTGTAGTAATGTTGTTAAAGCCGGGCATCATGCCTCTACCACTGGTGATCAGCTTGGCAATTTCTTTTCTGGGAAGTTTGTCTTTAATATTTACCAAAGCAGGAAACCCACTTGCAGGATTACCTTTGAGTTCAGCACCATGGCAAGTCACACAACTTGCGTTATACAATAAATTGCCTGGTGAAAGGTTAGATTGCTCCAGCTGGGTAGTGTTTTTGCTCAAACTGAATAACCAGGGCATTTCATTGGCATTAACATACATAATCCCATCAGGGTCGACTGCTGCTCCGCCCCATTCGGCACCGCCATCCGCACCGGGCAATACGACTGTCGGCGTAAATCCTAATGGTTGATACATTCCTTTTTTTGATTTTTTGAAGGTAGAAAGTAGCTCCGGACGATTATCAGCAAAATAGCTTATGTCATTTTCTTTGAGCGTCTGTCTTGCAAAGGGTGCAGGTAGTATAGGAATGGGTTGGGTAGCAGAGGCAACCTCCCCTGGTAAATCCGATTTTGGAAAAGGCCTTTCTTCAATATCAAATAATGGTTTGCCAGTTTCCCGGTCAAAAAGAAAAACAAAACCGTTTTTTGTTACCTGTGCTACAGCATCAATCTTCTTTCCTTTTTGATTTACGGTTAACAGGTTTGGAGGAGCTGGCATGTCTCTGTCCCAAATATCATGATGCACCATTTGATAGTGCCAAATGTACTTTCCTGTACGGATATTTAGTGCCAGCAGGCTATTTGCGTACAAGTTGTCTCCGATCCTTGTGCCTCCATAAAAATCAAATGCCGGAGATCCGGTTGGGATATAGATGATTTCACGATTCCGGTCGATAGCCATACCGGCCCAATTGTTAACGCCACCTACGTCTTCATTAGTTTTTGTATAAGGTAACCATGTACTACCACCAAGATCGTTAAAGTCTGGAATTGTCTTAAAAACCCACACAAGTTTTCCCGTTTTTACATTAAAGGCCTGGATGTATCCTATTGCTGCGCCAGGCTCTTCACCAACGCGTAAAGGCATCACGATGATATCCTCAAACAATGTCCCGGGTGATGTTGACCCTACAAATCGATCTTTTGCATTAGCTTCTAAACCCGACTTTAGACTTACTTTACCGTCATTTCCAAAAGATTTAATCGGTTGACCAGTTTCTGCATCCAATGCATAAAGAAAAGAGCTATATGCATATAAAATGCGTTTTTGTCCTGCATTCTCCCAATACGTCACGCCTCTGTTCACATTTGAGGTGCCTTCGCCAGGCGGGATATAACGCCATTTTTCTTTTCCAGTAGCGGCATCCAATGCAAAGACCTGGTTGGAAGCCGTCACTCCAAATAGAATTCCATTTACAATGATAGGGTTGCATTGTACCTGGCCCGAATCGCCTGACTTGTATTCCCATACCTTTTGTAACCTAGAGACATTAGTAATGTTAATCTGGTTAAGTGAAGAATAATGACTCCGATCCGGGCCTCCAAGATACTCTGACCATTGGGAGTAATCTAAAAGCTCTTTTTTTTTATCAGTACAGCTATATAGAGATATAACTACAAAGGTTACTATAACCAGTTTAATGAATTTCATATGAATCAAGATTTGGGAACCTTTTAGTTTGCCTACTTAAATATTACGGTGTAAGGGGAAACCAACCGGTTGCAGCATCAATGGCGGCCCATAACTTTTTGGGAATTGCAAGATTTGGAACATCGGACTTACTCAAAGCTTCTTTCACTTTCTTTTTGCTGCCTACAATCTCCACCCAGTCCGGATTGATGATCAGCGCCTGCCCGATGGCTACTATTGAAAGGCCTAGTTCAATCGCTTTTTCGGCATCTTCCGGACGCTTTATATTTCCTGCAGCTATAACAGGAATTCTGTTATTTACCTTTTCTAGAATCAGTTCTGCAAGCGTCTTGCCTTGGTTCTTCCCGATCGGTCTTGATTCAAGCACATCAGCGAGAGATGCATGGAGGTAATCAATTTTAAGTTCGATCAGTTCATCAATCAAAGGATAGATGTCCTTAATTTTGT
>Ga0247803_1000656_pt1 | contig 18394 bp, 18 predicted proteins | sample UWRJL014104B1_FD_180928 | JGI IMG/M metagenome (GOLD analysis project Ga0247803, IMG submission 180928) | Plant litter microbial communities from Arlington Agricultural Research Station in Wisconsin, United States - UWRJ-L014-104B-1 | ecosystem: Environmental > Terrestrial > Plant litter >...
CTATCTGCATTTGCACGTGTAGGATGCCGTCTGCGGCCTGGATGATGCTTCTTGCTACCAAAGCCTTCCCGTCGATAGTGACGCCACGGATGTAGTCAGGCGGGATGTATTGGTAGGTAGGAGCGAGAGGTTGTGGGTCTTGTTTGGTGTTTCGTATAGGGCGTTTGGAGCGCGGAGGAGAAGCCCAGGGCGAGTAGCGTGAAGATGGGAGCTGGGGGTCGTTAATGTACGGGTGGTATCGGTTTGGGCGGGGCATGGCGGCGGCGGAAATTGGTGATGTGTTGATTTCTAAGTCGGAGGGTGTCGGGGGTGTGAGAATTAGGTCTGGGATGAAGGAGTGATGGCGGTGACGAAGGCGAGTGCGTCTTAGGGGCGAAATGGTGATGGAACTGAGGGTTTTGTTTCTTAAGAAGTAAAAACTTGTTGATGTGAAGGAGGGCTGAAGGAGGGCTGAAGGAGGGCTCAAGTGATGACAGTGATGGTAGTGAAAGACGGGCCACATAACCTGATCTATATATCACCAAATTCCCGATGATCAGTACTCTCCATGAACACCGATCGTACCACGCCACAGATCCAAAAACGCCCTACGCGTCTGACCCATGTCTACTAAAGCCAAAATAAACGCTATCAAAATAGCGGACAAAGGAAATCGGCGCACGTACGCTGCCGCGTCTCCAACAAATTTCCCGCACGATCAGCGACCCAACGCAGTGCATAAGCGCGCGTAAAAACAGACAAGATCAACGATTGGTAGAATCTTAAGAATCATCCTACGAGGTGTTGATCTTGCTGATGACAGTTCGTGATCAGGGAGCAGATATGTTCGAGATGGGGGCTGCTGCGCCACCTTAGCCAATGGGGGATGCAGGTCTTAGGCGCGCATCCGAAGTATTGGGTTTACGCGCTGTCGGATGTAAGGCTCGCCGTGCATCTGACATCCGTTAGTCTGTGAAACGGGCTCGAGGGAAGCATGGGGCGCAGTCGGTTAATTGAGGGTTGGCGAATGCATTGCTTTCGAGGAGATCGCATGCGGTGTCTGTGTGCTGCGGGAACTGCGCCGTTATACATGTTCCGGTAAAGATGTGTATTGAACATTGTGACATATAGGGATGCTAATATACAGGGTAAAGTGAGCGTGTTGGTGAGGACCATCGGGCGAACGTGATACATGCGGTGCTCTTTTAGGTTCGTACATCGTTCTCATGACCTCGATAATGATACATGCAATACATAAGGACATTGAAGAAAAAAAGCGACCCAGGTTGGCCAATGTTAGGCTGATAAAAACGCTCGCCGTCAAGGGGCGACGATTCAAGGCGGAAAAGCAAAGAGAGAGAGAGAGATCTCATTCCCTTACATCATCACGTCCGCGTTTATCATTCTCGGGCATTTTTGGGTCCGTCGTACCGCAGATCATGGTCTTAAACATGCTCTCGATGGGTGTTCGCAGACTGCGTCAAGCAAGATATACCTTCCTGGTCGTATACGTGCAGCCACTGCATCTTGCTGTCCGACCCATCCGGACGACCAATGTGCATGTCCGCTAGGTCAGACATGCTCGCAGAGCTTATGCGGAAGATCAGAGCGCCGGTCTCATCGTGTGAGAGGATGCCCTTTCCAGAAGACGTTCTTGCCCAATGGATCAGGAAAGCTTCCTCTTCGGTGGCGAGGATCTTAAACCGTCGAAAGATGTCGTGCTCGGAACCGCCGCCAATGGGTCTCCATCGGTCGAAAGGTTTGGCGCATGGCGAAGTCTGAGATTTCGGGATCTCAACCCCGGGATATCCTTTTTCGGATATGGTCTTTGTCGAAGGCACAGGGAAGGTGGTTGGCTCGGGGTGTGAGGAGTGTGCCGAGGGCACTGTAGCTAGCTCGAGTATCGGCGAAGCGGATCTGTTCATCGTTCCCGATTGTAGAGGTAACTGAGGGTGTGATTGACCTCTGAAAGTAGGAAGATGATGAATAGAAGGGAAAATAGCAGTGTGACTGCTGGGAGCTCGCAGAAATAGCGGTGAATGATGGAAGCTAAAACTGGAGGATGAAGTCTTTGAAGCCTTAACTAGACATACAACGTTACATACCACATGCGAAGCCCCGTCCATACCCCAGATTTACGTGCACATTTCATGTGCGTCCTTTCGTCGGTTGTACACATTCGCCCGTAATCGCTCATTGAACGCGACGCTCGCTCGCATCGGAACGTCGCTTACATTCCGCAAGGCACACAGCATATGCCTTGTGATCCTTCTGGCACAGCTGATTCCAAAGCGTGGTTGAAACTTGGCATGGCGAATGAGCGACTCTGGGGAAACGCATGGACTGCTGCATAGCCTGCATTGTGTGACGACCTTTCTCCTAAAGAGTGAAGCAAACTATGCGGTGGACCTGCAAGATGCCTAGGGATTCTGTCTGACTATCACAAAAGCGAACTCGACGGGCGGCTGCTAAGGGAGAGGCGATGTAACGCGAAATGTGCGCATGTGGTGCCCGCTGTCCCAGAAGTACATAGTATTCGACGTGTCCATGTACTGGCTAAAGCACCGTGAAAAATGTACATGTCGCGTCGAAAAAGGGTCGATGAGAGGAGGGAAAATCGTAATGGAGGGTAGATGTAGGTGCATGCAGACAAGGGATCTTAGCGCGCGCGGCGACGGCCCGCCAGCACTAGTGTTTGTGGCAACGCCCAGAACAGATATGCCGAAGGCGCTTACTCCATCCGGACTGCATGCTGGTGCGACACCACATATATCGAACAGCAATACGAGGGTTTGGAGGAGCACAGCAGAGACGGGATAGATTGACGTTGATACCTGCCTTTATCGGTGTGCGGCTGGCTAGCTCCGCAGGTGACAGGTGATTGACCGGTCGTACTGCACTCAAGCATGCAGGTCAAAAGCGATTGAACAAGAACAAGGCACGAGATTGACAGCAGATGATTGCGCTGGAAATCTCGGCCATTTTCCGGGGGTTCGGATCGGAGACCTTGTATAACAATAACGCGGTCATAGCAGGTGGTTGTGGAACATGACACGGATAGACATGAAAGAGAAGCCCCGAAAACCATGAACACTGATCTCTCTCTCTCTAGACTGAAAATGTGACATAACGCCAGACTTGAATCTCAATTTCTGCTCAAGGCCTGATAGTGTTCACACACCATCACTCGATATCTCATCAGAGTCTTCGTACCTGTCCACGTTCGCATACTGATCATGAACCCTCACATCATCCTTGACATCAACAGTACTGTATGGGTCGGCCACATTCTCGTTCCCGCCCACCATTGCGGCCTCGAACACGACCTGCACATTGAGCGGTCCAAACATCCTTGTAGTCCAGTATCCCCTGCTCCCTTTTGGAGCTTCCAACGTAAACGACCAACCGTCACTGGACATCGAAAGCCCCGAAGATGATCGTGCGAGTTGTTCACTCCGGTACTGCGCGTATGCTACCGAACAAGCTGTCGGGTTTGGGCCCCTTGCATTTGGCTGAGGAGCTGACCTTCCCCCACTGTTGCGATGGCCGTTCAGTATAGCGGCATCGAGGAGTTGTTGTTTGCGTGCCGGCTCCAAGTCGTAGGTCGATTCGTGAGCCGGCGGCATGCTTGGTGCACTTCGCTTCTGAACTCTGTTTGAGCGGACGGTAACCGGGCGCGATGGTGGTAAGACCAGAGGGCGGAGAAGTGTTGACAGGCGAGGAGTCTCGCGTTTGATTTGGTTGCTCCTTTGCAGTCGGGCTGGGAGCGCGGGATAATCTGTGGGAAGAGGATAGCGATCAAGGTTGATGGAGCCTGGTTGAGAAGTAGACATGATGATGTAAAGCCGGCCAAAGGTTCAGTGAATGTCAAAGTCACGTGATGGCCGAACTGATTGAGCACCGAAATGTGGATACTTAGTGAAGGAGTGGTAACACAAACCTATATACTTAGTGTCAGACGCAAGGTGTGAGCAACGTGGTCGTATACGAGTTTTGTTTTTGCACTTGCCCCGTTTTGAAGGTCGCGTTTGATCCTTTGTTGGGGTACTGAAATGGCATGATTATCGGTCCAATGGGGTCGGACAATTACCACTAATCTTCCGCGAAATCGGGTCGCATCATTGGTCAGAGGGCGAGACTTTATGCACCCAGGTCCTTGGAGACTTGGTCGGTGATGCGGCACAGCAGTCACCCTAGCTGGTGCCGGACTGCACGGGCTTTTCACAACTCTCCACCAAGCAGGAATCAGTTTCGAGGCAACAATAGACAGACTCGTTTGTTCGTGCTCGAAATTCAAGAATTGGCTCCGATTTTGCCTCGTTGCCAAACATTTCTCCTAGGTCGACGTCGCAGAATCATGGGTTCGCCGGAAGCATAACGAGAGTAGCTTACAGGTTCATATGTGGTCAGCAGTAGAATGGAGAGCAGCCGATCTCCATTAGCGATCTTCGGTCCAAGAGCCGAATCCTGGCGTCAAATCACATGATTGAAAGTTCATGCATGCAAGATCCGCGATTGATAGCTAAGCGCTCGCATAACTTCCTATGTAGGGCTACGAATACTTACTCGGGGTTGTGAGGCGTGGGAAGTAAGCTGATCTTCGAACTAGGAATATCGAGAGAGAGATGCCGACATATGCCATTAAGCCTGATGTGGAAAATCTATCTGCTTTTGCTGAATGCTGCCCTGGCTTGGTTCGCAGCGAAGGAGCAGCAAGCGGCGTAACCGGCTTCGCCATTGAGGCCGCATCGTTCAGGGTTCAAGCCGACTGACATGCCAACTGCGTCTTGAATACAAGATGTTGTCGTTATAGCTGCTAAAACACCAGATAGGCTATACCATCAACGTACCCAGACCTCAAAGAATTTGTCTCATGATCAATTTCGTCTTCCTGGTTCATCAACAATGCAGTTCTGGGTTCGAAGCAGATTGCGCATCTTGCGGTGTATGCGATGGCACACACCGTGAGTATGTCGGCGCATGTGCTGGGATTCCAATTCGTCATATAGGTCGCGTATTTTATCTGCTTTAAGATTCCGGCACAATACATTGGACGTTCTGTTCCACTTACCTACGTACACTACTATGCAATTCGGGATATGCGACGCTCCTCTTTATGGGAGCGTGGAGTGTGTGAAACCCCGAAGCTGCTGAGCCCATCTGGGCCCCGAGTTTGACAAATTAGGCCGTACGCCATGACAAGTAGAATGGGAAGCATAGAATAGTGGCATTGACACGCCCCACTTGAAGCATAGCAAAGCGCAGTTGGTCGCCTGTGACCTTGGGGTGGTAGTTACGGCGACCTTTAGCCATACCTCGTGAACTCCGGGCTCCGGGTAGACTTTCAATAGACTTTGACAACGCGTATGCGAAATTGGGTGCCGTGTGAGAAGTTGTCAATACGAGATCTGGCGGGATGGGAAAGCCCCGTACCATCTGACTAACATTGGTGCCAGCGGTCTTGACGCATGATTATGACTTGGAAAACAAACGGGAAGGGAAAAATGCTTCTCTGGTCAAGTTTTACTGGTCTGTCGTGCGGGGGAGCTGGAGAGATCTCACTGCAACTGGAATATACGCAATCACTAGCGCCGCTTCACAGGTGTGATCTTTTTTTACGCATCCAGAAATTACTCACACCTTTTTCCCCTCCCCTTTTCGTCCTTGACTTCCTTTGTGCCTCCCATCCGCTCTCGGTGAAACCACGCTCCATCCCCATCCCTTTTCCAACATCTTAGCAACCCATATACTGGCCACGCCGTGCACATCACACCAAAATGGACCACCCGAATAAAATTCCTGGACGGATATGAGATTCCGTTTCGTTTGGCAAGGGTGCGGGGATCTAATTGGGCTGCAAACCGTTGTTTCCTTTTCGTCCAACTCTTTTCATCGAATTAATTCTCCCCACTGATTGGGCATCGCCGCAGTGATGGACGACGAGGCTTGGAAAACGACCATTGTTTACTTTTTCGAAAATCTACTTTTCGACCCTATGTGTTCCACGTTCGACTGTGAACCATAGTTCAGCCCGTCTGTCAGGCAGTATTGGCCACTGTGCCGGCCTCGAAAATGCCTTTTCTACGTTTGACTCACAAACTGCCGCGGGTCCAACCGCGCAGCGGTTATCGTGAGATATATGCGCCCATTCAGAATCAGTAAATTGAGTGCTCGAGAACTGGTCCAGTGGATAGAATGGGTGTACCAATCATGGTGCCATGGTTCGAAAATGGGACCATTGCAGGTTCGTCAGTGATTGATTGTTGCAAATTTCTGTATAAGAATAGCTGCCACTGCTGCACGGAAGCCCTCCTCTTCCTATTCCAGTCTTGTGTTGCACATCGGAGCATACTGTCGTCCAAAGACCTCTGAGATACCACAACGCCCACACCTCTCAACTCTCCAAGACGACACTTCAACCCCAAACGCCACCTCTTCACAGTAAGCCGCTTCCGCCTACTACCCTTCTAACCCACCACTCATCAACACCAGCCGATACAAAGATGGACTTCGTCCGCTGTGTTCACTGCCACGAGGAGGCAAGCGTTTGCCGGTGCATTTGCCCTATGCCCACAGAGCCATGGGCAGATTACGACTTCTTGTCAAACTTCATCGAGACGCCATCTGAAGAGATGGGGAACAGCCCGCTCGAGGCTGTCAACCCAGAGCTGAGCTTTGAAGCTCAGTATTGGCAAACAGAGCTGTTCGAGGCGGGCGGCGCCAACACCGACCTCCACTCGTCCTCAATCACCCAGTCGCTGTTTCCGGGATTTGTCCCTTCGACCGGGGACCTCGACGATTCCTATTCCGAACAGCCCGGCGGCCAGTCACAGACGCCCAACTATGATACCGTTGACCCGACGCTGCCGTCAATGCCAACTCTTCAATACGCGCCAGCTTCATGGGAGATGTGGAAAGGCGTTGAGCACCATGATCTGCTGACTCCCCCGTTATCCCTGAACGGGGAGGCTGCAATACTGCAGCTAGCAGCAGCAGCCACTGCGCCGCCAGCGCCTCAATCCGCTGCACCGCCAGCAGCGCCCGGAAAGAAGCGACGGGGCCGCCCACTCGGCGTCAAGAACAGCCGCCCGCGGAGGGCGCCGGGCGAAAAGAAAAGAGAGCGGGACGAGATGGCGAAGAGGGGCGAGCTTCGGCGACCAGGTCGCCCACCCGGACGCACCGACGGCAAGGAGAGAGCAAAGGCCGGCCAGGGGCCCAACTACGAGTACCTCAGGCAGTACCGGGCGAAGAAAGCCGCCGAGAAGAAGCAACAGGGGAACGACGACGACGACAACAACAACACAACATCGAGTGTTTAGCCTCCTCCCTGTTGCTTCTTCTTGCCGGCTTCTTCACTTTTGTCGACATCACCACCGCCATCACCACTTTCGACAACACCCACCTTCTTCGGCATATCATCAGGATGCGGATTTCCCTCATGATGCCCATCTCCCCTCCACTTTCCCCACAATATCAACATGCCCAGTAATCCCAGCAAGACGGCAACGACCATCGGCGCGGCGGGATGCCTCATCTTCTCGAGTTTTTTGTCTTTTCGTCTTGGACTTTCGGAGTTTGGAATTTTGAACGGAATTTTGGAATGTGGGCGCAAATTCTATTTTGGTACCGAGAATTGTGAGAGTGATGTGTCTTTATAGACCGAACTCCGAAAATGGCGTTTTTGCTTCAAGTTCTGCTACACGAGCTTTAGTTTTTGCATTTTCACGGCGCATCAAGGCATTTGAGAAGATACCCAGGGATACAAACCCACGACTATGTAGTTTTAGCACGCAATGCCGCTTCCAAAAGTATGCTTTCGCTCGATGATCGTGATGCGCTGAGTGAGGTTGGGGAGAGACGGGTCCAAGTTCGGAATGCGATAGGTGTGGGGTTTAGCTCGCTTATTCAGCCTGCTAACCGCGTGGCAGGTGTCCGATTTCGGGTTCCTGGTGCGCAAGCGAAAGTTAAAATGGACGACGAAGTGGGAGCACGCGGAGAAATGGTGATGAACGGTAATCGGCGTGGTAAGGGACATGGTGGTGCGGGGTGTGCGAATCGGTCTGCCCCATGAATGTAAGAAAGGCGATGGTCTTTATATGCGCCTTCAGAGATGAAAAACAAGAATTTCAATTGCGCGACTAGGATTGGAATGCCGCATGATACTACAAAGGGTGTACTCGCTACTATGCGCGCGAGGTGTGCGTTGATAATTGATATATCACATACGCATGATTCGACGATCGCTACTACACATAAAGATGCATCCCTGAAAGACAAGATTCCAAGTGCATTCATGGACGGACTGCTGCTTGAGTTCGTCCCACCCAGCCTAACCGCTCCGCCAACATCTCCCAGACCGGCTCGGCGCCAACACGACCTACACTCCTCAAGCCAGCCGTCACAAAAGGCAGCAAACGCTCATACTCCTTGTTGATCGTTTCCAAGCTCTCCTCGAAGCTTGAAGAAGCAGGGACCGTGGAAGCTGCAGGATCATCACTTCCAGCACTGTCACCATCGGAGTCAGAAGAGGAGTCTTCCACGACGGCGGGAATAACGCTCTTTCGGCGCGAGGACTTGGAGAACCTTGATGTCTTCGTGGATGATGCGCTCCGGGAGGCCGGAGCAGGCCGCGTGGAGGACGTCGCTGCGTCATTGGCAGAATGGGCTTCTGCAAAAGAGACCCCGAGATCGAAAATTTGGATAATAGCCTTGTGTATAGGCTTTAAGTTTTCCGAAAGCAAAGCTTGCTCCTGTAGCCTTGCTACATACTTCATGTGTATGCTCGCCATCTCGTCTATGTCCTCTGCCTTGGCCATGGTGACGATCATGTCTTCAGTGCTCAAATCTATAACGGTCTCGGTAAGGTACGAGCGCATTATGTCTGCGAACCAGATGAGTCGTTGGCGAAGCTTGTAGCTCGTTTGTCGACTCCGAGGCTTCTTCATCTGCTGGATTGATCGGGCCGACACGCGTTGAACGAGATACTTCGTTCGATACGCCTGGAGTAAGAGCGTGAACATCTGTTGGTAGATGGGGATAGAGGAGCGCTGAATGATGTTCATGATGGGCCAGGGGATCTGTCAAAGGTCAGCATAATCGTCACTAGCTACAAATAAACAGGCTGTACTCACGGCGTATTCAAGGTATACATTCCCTAGCATTTTGACGGACCCGCCTTGCGACTTTGATCGCACCGACCGCACGACGACCTTATCAGCGTGCGTTCGGCCCAGCACCAGACCAAAAATCCCACGAGCCAACTCAGTCAACAGGAATCGATCGTTCCATCCTCGCCGACCCTCATTCATGCGCTCGAAGATAGCATCGGCGAAGTCTTGAAAGACCGAGCCGTTTGCACCAAGATACAACGTTTTGAAGTCGCTTAAAACCCGCATAAGCCCACATTTAGAGAAGAGGTGTTCTCGGAGAACGTTTGACGCGAAAGAATATTTGCTGCCAATCCAGGTCTGGAATGCTGCCTGAAAGAGTTCAGGGAAGGGTGAGAGAGGCATCTCCGAGGCCGTGCCGCATACCGTCTCATGGTCAAGCCGGGGCTCGGGTTCTGCCATATTCCGCCCTACCCCATAAACACCCAGCTCTTTCAAAAAGACCACACTTTTTCCAGTATTGAAGATCTTTTGCGCAGCTGGCTGTAGAAAGGAAGGAGATCGCAGCGCGTTCTCTTGGCCACGCCGTAGCACAAACCTATCATGCCATATTGATGATGCTTCGCTACCTGAGTCGTTCTCAAATACGAAGAAGGTTTCGTCGTTCAGACCTAGCTCACCCGATTCCATCCACCGCCGAATCGGTTTCAAGTATGTCTGCAAACATTCGAAAAATACGTTGGATAGAAAGTCAAAGACATCCTTCTCTAGTGTCATCTGAGCGAGACTTATCTGGTCGAAGAGCCTCTCTAGATGTACAAAGGGATTGACTAGGAGCTGCGGCTCGATCTCCGCAACAAGCCGCGCAAGTTGTAGTATTGGCCAGGAGCTCGTTCGTACTTCGTCGTGCAGTTCGAGTAAACTCACAGGTACTGGCGTTTCGGGCACAAGATACTTGAGTTGCAGGTTGCTCAGCATACGGTCGTACTCTTCGAGCCGGCTCCTGGCCGTAGCTTCGAATGTCTGGACGAGAGGAAGGGGCGAGGGTCGCTTGATCCATTGTCGCAGTCGGTAGAGCTCTCGTCCAATATCCGCCAGTTGAGCCAAGAGGTGATCTGCTGTCTTTTGCATCGCATGGCCGAGGACGTACTTGTGATTGATGCGGATGCTGCTGTTTTGCTTGTCGGTATGATATAACGATGTTTGCAACCCGGCGAGCATGAACAGTGTCTCCCTCACAGCTTGTAGTTCTGTGACCTCTAGCTTCTCTTCCTCATCTCTCAGCTCCCTCTTCCAAAATTGCGCTGCTTCAAGCTCTGTGACAGGTGCGACGTCCACAGGTAGAACGCAAGCTTCGGGGTCGTAGCTATCGTCCTCGTCCACACTTGTCATGGGCGACCCCTTTCCTTTTTCCCTCTTCTTAACAACCTCATCCTCGGAACTGTCCCCTCCATAATCGATATCCTTCCAGATATCCTCGTCACTGTACGGATCCTCCTCCAGGATTTGCTTCCATGTCAACTCCTCAGGCGGCGTAGGCGGTCTCAGCAGTTCCAGCGCCTTTACATCCGAGTTCTCTGTTGGCCGATCCGAGAGCTGCAACAGCAGTGAAAGGTACTCTGGGTTCCATTTGCTATGGCGCTGGTTGATCTCTTTCACTCGTTCATCAAGGGCATCGGCGAGATCGTCGCGGTTGAGCACACGGAACTTCTCTTCGAGACCGGTATAGCTAGACTGTACGTCGAACTGGCTCGTGCGATTGTATTGATGTGCTCGGAGACCCTTGGTCGCAACATCCTTGGCGTGTTTATACGCTTGCTTGTTGGTGTCCGGGTCGAATTTGAGGATTGAATGGATCAGCTCGTCGGTCAGCGCCGCGACCCTCGCATTCTGCGCCATTCGCTCTCGCAAACTCCAGTCGCGTCCAAATTCACCTGTTAGTCATCAAAAGCCGTTGAGGGTGCACATGTCATGTGTAGTCGTAAGGAGTGATGCGCGTCAGGCATCGCGTTCGGTCCCGCGCCTTCCCTTTGTAGGCTAGCGCTTCATCGTCCAAGCTCGGGCCCGGGTCCTGCCCGCCGTGAAACACAAAAGTCCAACGGCGGTACGTAGCTTGCGGCGTAAGAATGAGCATTTGCTCGCTGCTGGGGCGCCGTCCCTTGTCCTTCTCTACTCTGCCACATCACCATGGCGCTCCCGAAGCCAATTCGCATCCTCGCCGCCGCGACAATATGCATCTTCGTCTTCCTGTTCCTGCAGCTCTTCCGCTCCGAACCGGGTCAGATGAAGATGCCCGAGAGTGTGCCAGCGGGGCAGAAATACCAAGACTGGGGTCATGATCCGCAGTTAGATCGTGAGTGCTCTGGGAGATCCAAGCCCGAAGAGTGTGATGTGTGCTAACTTGGAGTTTCATAGCATCCGGCGAACCACCCGAGCCGTTGCGGCGAGTTCAAGGCGACAACTACGCACCCAATAATGCGGAAAGCGCCCGCGTAAACGCTACAATATTGAGTCTGGTGCGTAATGAGGAGCTGGACGATATGCTGCGGAGCATGGCCGACTTGGAGCGGACATGGAACCACAAGTTCAACTATCCGTGGACCTTCTTCAACAACGTGCCCTTCACAGAGGATTTCAAGAAGAAGACAAGCGCCGCCACCAATGCGAAGACGTCATACCGTAAGGACCCCTCAATCTATCTCAGCTACCACGAGTCCACCTACTGATTCTCACATGCGCTAGACCTCATACCTCCCGAGCACTGGGACATACCGCCCTGGATCAACATGGACCTCTTCCACGAATCCGTCTCGCTCCTCGTCTCTCAGAAAGTACAATACATGGAAAAGCCCTCCTACCACCAAATGTGCCGGTGGAACAGCGGCTTCTTCAGCCAACACCCCGCCCTCGCAGACACACAGTACTACTGGCGCGTCGAACCAAACGTACACTTCTTCTGCGACGTCGACTACGATGTTTTCGGGTGGATGCAAGATCACAATAAGACATACGGCTGGAATATCAACATCTACGACAGCCCTGACTCAATTAGCACACTGTGGCCGGAGACGCTCAAGTTCCTGGCGGATAAGAAGGATTACGTACATGGCAACAGCGCCAAAGGATGGTTGGAAGACGGGAGTCAACGACCTGAGAATCAGCGCACTGCGCACGGCTACTCGACGTGCCACTTCTGGTCCAACTTCGAGATTGGCGATATGAACTTTTGGCGGAGCCCAAAGTACCGTGAGTACTTTGACCATCTTGATAAGACGGGTGGTTTCTTTTACGAGCGGTGGGGCGATGCACCGGTGCACAGCGTCGCTCTGGGGCTCTTCGAGGACAAGAGCAAAATTCATTGGTACTGCCCCCGGCCCCTTTCCTTTTAGGACGACTATACTAATACTACTATAGGTTCCGCGACATAGGTTACCAACATATACCTTTCTTCAACTGCCCCAACAATGGTAAGTGCAAGGGTTGTCAGACCGGCCGCTTCACAGACGGCGAAAGGTGGCTGCAGCGCGAAGACTGCCGTCCTCTATGGTTCAAACACGTGGGCATGGACTAGTTGGAATTGTTTCTTACCGCAATGACCGGTACTTTTCTACATTTACGAATTAGCGCCGGGCGCTCAACGGGTCCGACTTGTAAGAGAACAGATGCATACTTGCCGAGACACGTATGAATGGGTGTATGAATGGGTATATGACATGATTGCGATGGTGGTGGAGAAGCGGGCATGTTGTTTAGGGTATACTGCATAGCGATGATTTGTGCATATGGAAGCATTTCGAGCGTTGCATCTTAGGTTTTCTACGAAACAATACTTCCTCCTTACGTTGAGTCCATGATAATTTTGATCTCTCAGCTTCGCAGACAAAAAAGACAATAGCCTCTTGCTCAGCTCAAAAGGACAAGGGCTTGGCGCTGAGCGTGTTACCCCTGAATTCATGCCCAGAGAATGCCTGGTCATTGCAAGCATGCTCGAGTAGTTCCATCATCAGCAGAACAGTCGTCATCACTACACGGTACCAACACAAATGCATCAGCCGCATCATGCTTTCAGTAACATTTTACAATTACGTTCCCACCGTCTGTAGGACAAGATGCATGCCCCATCGCCAACTCCAATCCAAGTGCGACTCCGACCGCCCACCTAGGAATACCACCCTGTACCCAATGGCAAAGTCTAGCCCCCGTATCTTACAGCCTGGACAAAACGTCCCGGGCGATTTTTCGTAGGAAGGACCCAAAGCAAACAATCCCAACACGCATAGTAATTACAAGGAAATAGTAAACTGGGTCCTCCGCAAGTTTTCGTGACGACAAAGGAAAATGAAGCTAGGCACCCATTGTGCAGATGGGTGGTGCTCGTGTTGTCGAGCTCATCAAGCGTTTGAGCTGTAGAACATGTCCGGAGGTGCTCCGTCTATGCATCGGAATCTAGGTATTTGAGGGGTTCGACGGTCGGACTGTGGCTTTGTCCAGACCTCCACTCCCACCACTAGATGCCTTTCCGCCACCCGCTGGGCCGATCCTCTGATTGATCTCATCGACTGTCGGTTTAAGCTTTGCGGCTTCGCGTTGCCCGTCCATTCGGAGTGGTGTTGACACCTGTTGTCTGGCCGTTAGTAAGCGCATGCGCTCCCTGGCTGAGTCTGCGGCGCACGGCACCGACCGTCGGCACCTTTTCATCCTTCATCTCAACTAGCGCGCTCGTAGCCCTGCGGCGGCCCTTGGGCACCGGCTTCTTGTAGGTCGCGAAGTAGAAGGAGATGAATAGGAGGAGGTACGACGAGAGGATGCATATGCCGGAAATAGCGGCGAATTCCTCGCCGTCGCATTTGCCGGCGTTGGGGAGCCATTGCCAATAGGTGCTGGTGAAGTAGGTCCACGAGGCGAAGTAGACGAAGCCTGAAACATGAGATTAGCGGGTGTATTCGATTGCGGTCGTGGGAATGTCATACCAAGATCGAGGACGAACTGCGCAATCTGCATGATGGTGATGTACTTCTTCCACCAGATCTTGATGCCGCGGGCACTCTGGAAATAGTACCAGTACATGACGACGTGAACAGCGAGGTTCAGCATGATGACAACACATGATACAGGTGTGCTACCGATGAGCTGAGTGTAGCAGAGGAGAGCGGTCGCGCCATGGTGGTATGTGTGGAGGAAGGCTAAAATAGTCAGCGCGATGTTTCCAATCCTTTGCGTGCCACGTACTCAGCGGCTTCTTTCTCAAGAACAGGAAGCAAGTATCAAGCAATTCGAGGAACTTGGTAAGGTAGTTGAGCTGCGACGATTAGCCTGGCCCCAGCAAGTCGCCCAGCGGCCTCGAGATACGCACGTAGTACAGAATGACCAATTTATCGGTCCAGCCACCATCCGCGTGGCAGATGGCGAAGAAAATGCCTTCCCGCGCGACCGTCGGGATAATCTGCTCCGCGAACAGACCCAGCAGAATGGCGCTGATGGCCGTAAGGTAGAAGTTGTGCAGCTTGAAGAGAAACGAAAGCTGGAATGGCTCCCGCTTCCGCATGAGCTCCCGACCTCCGAAAATTATAATATAGTACGAGATGAGGAGCGTCGTCGTCGTCTTTAGAGTCGAAATGGGTGTCTCGCCAGACACGAAGCGGAAATCTTGCGGTTTGTATCCCATGGCGGTTTCAAACACCTTCTCGAAGATGGGCCATAACGCCAGACCGAAGGGGCGGTCCAGCGTCGGGACGCCGACCTCGAGCCAGTCTGGTTTGGACATGTCTGGGCCGTGGGGAGGGTTCGAGGGGAATCGCCGGGGGTTCGAAATGCGTAGGCTTGCTAAGCGCGAGGGGTAGCGAGCAAGCTGGGCGGAGAGAAGCGGAAACGGGCAAAGAAAGCTGGCGGCAGCGGCCTAAGGAGTGACGAAGAAGGGGTGATTGAGAAGGCGAGCCCTACACAGAGAAGGGCAGAGCGCGGGTTTTGAGGTGTCGCGATTTTTGGGCGCGGCTCGGAAAGGGGCGCGGAAATTGAGCTGCTTGCAGGCCGAGCTTTCCGTCCAGAGCGCCAGGCAAACAAATTGCCTTAGCGGGCGTAACGGCCAGACCCGAGGCACCTGTCCAGACGCCCCCTATTGGCCAGCCTACAATCACATCTCGCACGATGCGAATGGGAATGCGGTGTGGGACATCATGTGAAGCTTACATACATGCTCAGCGCCAAGCCCATCTCCTTTCGATCCGGGCGAGAGGCCAGTGACGCTCCTACATGTGAAACCGAAGTTACAATTTATCTTGAACTCGCTGTATGAAAAGAGGTATCAATTCATGTAGAACATCTCACAGGCATCAGGAACTCTCTGGGGGCCTGACTTGGGGTGGACAAGCTGTGTTGGATGTGGCAAGATCTGACAGATAACAGATCTGGCGATCTCATTGATTACGCATTGCAAAATTTATATCAACTCGTTCACATAATTTTGCTTACCTTGCGTGCGCTTCTTGTTGGTTGCGTCAGTTCTCGCACAGACCAGTCCTCTCACGTGATTGTCCCGGCTTTGTGGAGTGACCTGGAGCCGGGAGCAAAACCTTAAGCCCAGCGACAACCATCACCTCCCCACACCACCGCCACACCCTATCGCCTGCACCCAATTCCTCGCCCGTCGACTCTACACCAGCTCCTGCAGCTTCCCACCGAACCATACGATGTCGTTTGTCCGCGCTACCTCGAGGGTCGCCGCGAGCGTCCGGGTGCCGGTGTACCGAGCAGCCCCGATCGCGACGCGTGCGTTCTCCAGCAGCGCAGCTCGCCGTAGCGACGCCCATGAAGAAAGTTACGAGGAATTCTCTGCTCGGTACGTGCATCTATGCGGCAAGCAGGAGGCTATGCAACAAGCAGGAGGCTAGACGGAGGGTATCCGGGGGGAAGATTGGGAGGGCTGCCCATCTGCGGCAAGCAGGAGGCTAGATGAGCGTGCCCGAGGGAAAGACCGGGTTGCCCATTGAGCGCGATTGATGGCATTGAGCTGCTGTTTGAGCTACGCGGCTAACTTATGTGTTTGTGCTACAGATATGAGAAGGAATTTGAGAAAGTGGCCGATGTGAGCAATCCCAGGTACGAATAATGCTTCTGAGACATTTTCTAATTGTACCTCCGCATCTAGGTTTTTGAGCTTCAGCGAAACTTGAACGTGAGCAACTCCGTGGTATAATTACCGCCCCTAAGACGCGTTCTAATCGTACCCAAGAATGTTTTTGCATTCGATCTCGTGCCGTCCCCGTCGGTGCTCACGGCTGCGTTGCAGGCAGCTCGTCGTGTAAACGACTTCCCCAGCGCCGTGAGGGTGTTCGAAGGTAAGGCATTCTATGGACTACACCACATCATGCCGACTCACATCACGCAGGCATCAAGTTCAAGGTGGAGAACAAGAGCCAGTACGAAGAGTACCTCCAGGAGCTCGAGCCCATCCGTGAGGAGCTCGGCGTTCCACTCAAAGAGGATTTCTACCCGGACCCGAAATAGACAGTCAATCCCACACACCCCCAACGCCGTCGACCTTCCCCAGCCAGCTTGCGCTGCTACGCATATGGATCCGTCAGGGGAGGGGCAGCTGGGCTGTATCACTATTGTGTGATCGTTTTCTTTGCATTTGGGGGCTAGTTCGAGGTGATGATGAGGGGTCGATCAGGAAGCGGTATGCCGCTGTAGATGTGTACAGAATTTCAGATTCAGATTTATTCCATCGATACTTCATTCTTCGCTTGTTGACTGAGGCGTGTTTGTCTGTGTGGCCAACGTGCTCTCGAGCTACGGGAGCGATGAAGACTGTGATACAGTCGCTGTGGGAATACAGTGCCAGAGAATTGCCAGGTCCATCTCTTCTCATGGCGTGGCCTATGCAATTCCGTCGCTTCATTGCGATAGCTCGATTGCATCGAAGCAAGTGAGCTGCCGGCCAACAACAGTTACCGAACACATCTCAGCGCCAGACAGGACCGCATACGCGGCGGTACCATCAAGTACTCCCAATGCCATCTACATATCACCACGAACCTGCTGCCAGCTATGCATGTCAAAGTCCGGCGCATTTCCGCAGACTCCATCACATCCTAATATTAAAGTACCAAAACAATCAAGCTTACTCAGCCATTTCCTGCACGTATTACTCATTACATTAGTTTCCTTGCTTCCTTCCTGACCAGAAACCGCGACCACACTTTGTGAGGCCAGAATTAATCAACTACTCATCGGCCTCTCTATCGCTCTCCGTATTCCATCTATAAGTCAATCATCATGTACTACCTCTCTTCCTACCCTCGGTTTCGTGCTAAGCCATGAGATTGCAAATATCGCTCCCTACAATATCGAGCGGTACATAGGTACAGATGCGCTGCACGGCGTTGGTGAGATAGGTAACCACTTGTAACAGCTGGTCGTCATCCTGGAAGATCTCCTTGCGGAGTCGTAAACGCGCCACGGGACGTGTGAGAAGCTGGCGACAGCACGTCGGCAGTCTTGTAGGTGCGACTGAGAAGGGTGTTGGGGTGCAAACTGCGTTGCGATCTAGACGGCCGTAAATACTCTCAGATGTTAGGCACCGAGGCCACCCTGGCTAAGTTTTATAGACTTCGTGTCCCGTCCTTGGGGTTGTGTGGGTGTAGGGTAGGAGGCTCAGTCTAGGACGGTCCAGTCGATTCGAAAATAGTTGCCGTGGACGAACCAGCGTTGCAAGATGAATGAGCCGGTGCTCAAGTGAGCGTCAAGTCCCGTAGTCGATCAATTTTCGCGACGCGATGCAGACCCTATGACCATGAGATATGTCCATTGTCTGATGGCCCCAGGTACTGACCATTCCTGGAGGGTATAACAGCAACGTGAGCACAGAGATCACCGCTCTTGTATCCAAGGGCAAAGTGTAGACCCGAAATGATCATTGATCCCCGTTACGTGGCATGCAAGTCGTATAATGCCAACGTTCCAGAGACCAGGATAACCTTCCGTGTCACACTATATCTCTTATTGCGTAGCGGAAACCACACCTCGACGATAAAAAGCGGGGTACTATCGTAACTTCAGCATCTCTACACACAATACTCTTCCTTCATGGATGGTCTGACCTTCTCATACAGCCTTCGCTAGCCAACGTGCGAACTTGTACGCCTTGGCTGTATGCATGCTTTCGCTGCTCTCCACTATCGTGGAAGCAGGAGAAGCTAGGCGCTGCTCTTCTCTTGCTTCCATCTTGGCCTCAGTGTAATGTCGACGACACGCGCGGGTAGTTGGATGATCATCCCCGAAGACGGTGTGAAACGCAGCGCATGCTCTCT
>Ga0247803_1000657_pt1 | contig 18387 bp, 9 predicted proteins | sample UWRJL014104B1_FD_180928 | JGI IMG/M metagenome (GOLD analysis project Ga0247803, IMG submission 180928) | Plant litter microbial communities from Arlington Agricultural Research Station in Wisconsin, United States - UWRJ-L014-104B-1 | ecosystem: Environmental > Terrestrial > Plant litter >...
ACAGATGACTAGTTTATTGATATTTGTAGTTGTAGTTTTATTAGGTGTTGCCATATGGCAGCTTACCAGGATATTCCATCTTACACAGGTGGGGGCAGGCACCGGTGCCGCTGAAGATACCGGTGTGGCTTCTGAAAGGGATAATGCCGTAAACGGCTACCTTATGTTTGCCTTTGTAGGGTTTATCTACCTGTTTACTATCTACTCTTTGTGGAAATGGGGACACCTGGTATTGGGTACGCCTGCTTCTGAGCATGGCCCCCAGTATGATAACCTGATGTCTATATCTATGTGGCTCATCTTTGTAGTACAGGTGCTTACACAGTTTTTACTACACTATTTCGCATTTCGCTATAAAGGCGAAAAAGGCAGGGTTGCTTTTTACTATGCCGATAACGATAAACTTGAATTTATCTGGACTATTATTCCGGTGATAGTACTTGCCGGGCTTATATTATACGGCCTTTATGCGTGGACAAACATTATGTTTATAGACGAAGAGGCTAAAGAAGATGCCGTTTATGTAGAGGTATACGCAAAACAGTTTGGCTGGGAAGTGCGTTATGCCGGTAAGGATGGCAAATTGGGTAAAGCTAACGTGCGCTATATACAGGGAATAAACAGTATGGGTGTGGATATGTCTGATGCAAATGCAGGGGATGACATACAGGCCAGCGAACTACACCTTCCTAAAGGAAAACAGGTTATTTTTAAATTCCGCTCGCAGGATGTACTGCACTCAGCTTACATGCCACACTTCAGGGCACAGATGAATGTTGTTCCCGGTATGGTTACACAGTTTGCCTTTGTACCTACGGTTACTACAGACGAAATGCGCGATGACCCCGCCATAATGAATAAGATTGCGCACATTAACGACCTTCGCTCTAAAAAGAGTGCGGAACTTGTTGCGGCCGGTAAATCGGCGCTTGATCCTTATGAGTTTGATTACCTGCTGCTTTGTAACAAAATTTGCGGGCAGTCGCACTACAATATGCAAATGAAAATTGTAGTGGAAAGCGAGGCCGACTTTAACAAATGGCTGGCAGGCAAAGAAACCATTGGTGCAGCCGTTAAAAAAGAGAAAGACGAAGCAGCTAAACCGGCAGATACTGAAGCTGCCGCAACTGCTGCAGACTCTACCGGTACTGCAACAGACTCTACCGCCACCGCTAAAGATACAGTAGCGGCTCCGGCAATGTAATTTTAAAATAATTCTTTTACAATATATCAAATTAAAGAAATATGTCAGCAGCAGGACACGAGATACACGATCACGCAGAACACCACGATGCCCACGATCATCATCATAAAGATACGTTTATAACTAAGTATATCTTTAGTATAGACCACAAGATGATTGCTAAGCAGTACCTGCTTACCGGTACCATAATGGGTATTATAGGTATTATAATGTCGCTATTATTCCGTATGCAGATTGCATGGCCGGAAGAGTCGTTTACCATATTTAAAGTACTCCTTGGCGATAAATTTGCACCGGGGGGCGTTATGCGAAATGATATTTACCTGGCGCTTGTTACCATACACGGTACCATCATGGTATTCTTTGTACTTACCGCCGGATTGAGCGGTACATTCAGTAACCTGCTCATACCGCTACAGATAGGTGCACGCGATATGGCATCAGGCTTTATGAACATGGTATCCTACTGGCTGTTCTTTTTGTCGGCCGTTATTATGGTATTTTCATTATTTGTGGAAGCAGGCCCTGCCTCCGCCGGATGGACAATTTACCCACCACTTAGCGCGCTGCCTCAGGCAATAGGCGGTTCTGGTGCCGGTATGACGCTTTGGCTGGTATCTATGGCCATATTCATTGCCTCTTCACTAATGGGCTCGCTTAACTATGTGGTTACGGTTATCAACCTGCGTACAAAAGGTATGTCGATGACAAGGCTTCCGCTTACAATATGGGCGCTTTTCATTACGGCCGTTATAGGTATCATATCATTCCCTGTACTTTTATCTGCGGCATTGCTGCTTATTATGGACAGGAGCTTTGGCACATCATTCTTCCTTTCAGATATTTATATTGCCGGAGATGTACTGCACTACCAGGGAGGTTCCCCGGTATTGTTTGAGCACTTGTTTTGGTTCCTTGGCCACCCTGAAGTTTACATCGTAATCCTTCCTGCCATGGGCCTTGTGTCTGAAATTATGACATCAAACGCCCGTAAGCCGATATTTGGTTACCGTGCGATGATTGCTTCAATACTTGCCATCGCGTTCCTTTCTACCATAGTTTGGGGCCACCACATGTTTATCTCAGGTATGAACCCGTTCCTTGGTTCGGTATTTACCTTTACAACATTGCTTATCGCCATACCATCTGCGGTAAAAGCATTTAACTGGATTACAACATTATGGAGGGGTAACCTGCAAATGAACCCTGCCATGCTGTTCTCAATAGGGTTTGTATCTACGTTCATTACAGGCGGGCTTACAGGTATCATCCTGGGCGACAGTACTCTGGATATTAACGTGCACGATACGTACTTTGTAGTAGCCCACTTCCACCTTGTAATGGGTATATCTGCCCTTTACGGTATGTTTGCTGGTATTTACCACTGGTTCCCTAAACTGTACGGAAGGATGATGAACAAAACGCTTGGCTACATCCACTTCTGGGTAACTGCCGTGTGTGCCTACGGCGTGTTCTTCCCAATGCACTTTATCGGTATGGCCGGATTGCCACGCCGTTATTATACTAACTCGGCCTTCCCGTTATTTGACGACCTTGCCGATGTTAACGTTATCATTACCATGTTTGCCCTTATAGGCGCGGCGTTCCAGCTGCCATTCCTGTGGAACTTCTTCTACAGCATATTTAAAGGCAAGCGCGCGGTACAAAACCCGTGGAGGGCTAATACCCTTGAGTGGACTACCCCTGTAGAGCACATACATGGTAACTGGCCGGGCGAAATTCCGGAAGTATACAGGTGGCCGTATGACTACAGCAAACCTGGGCATGATGATGACTTTGTTCCGCAAACCGTACCTATGAAAGACGGCGAAGAGGAACTTCACCACTAAGAAATAAACAAAGCAAATACAATTAAGGGGCAGTCGAAAGATTGTCCCTTTTTCTTTTTGGGCATAGTGCAAGTTCTTCGTTAAAAAGTATATCTTTAGTGCATTAACCATACAATTATGCACGACGAAAACGAAAACAAACACTTAAAGCGCGAGCTGGGCCTGCTCGACGGTACCATGCTGGTGGTAGGCTCTATGATAGGCTCCGGAATATTTATAGTAAGTGCCGGTATGGTGCAAAACATCGGCAGCGCCGGTTGGCTCACCCTGATATGGATAGTATCCGGTCTTATGACCATGATTGCCGCTATAAGCTATGGCGAACTCAGCGCCATGTTCCCCAAAGCAGGCGGGCAGTATGTATACCTTAAGGAAGCCTATAACAAACTTATCGCTTTTTTATACGGGTGGAGCTTTTTCGCCGTGATACAAACCGGCACCATAGCCGCGGTGGGCGTGGCATTTGGTAAGTTCACCGCTTATCTAATCCCTGAACTGGGTGACCAGAACATCTTATATGAAGCCGGCAGCTTTAAACTCAATGCCGCGCAGCTGGTATCTATAGTTACTATAGTGCTGCTCACATTCATAAACAGCCGCGGCGTAAAAAATGGCAAGTACATACAGACTGTTTTTACCATAACAAAGATAGTTTCGCTCTTTGGGCTTGTTATTTTCGGATTGATACTGGCCGCAAAAGCCGATATCTGGAATGCCAACTGGGCCGATGCCTGGACGGCGCGTTCCTACAATAAAGTGTCCGGGGAGTGGTATACCATTGGCGGCAGCGTATTGCTATCGGCCATTGCGGCGAGTATGGTGGGTTCGCTATTCAGCAGCGATGCATGGAACGGCGTTACCTTTATTTCCGGCGAAATTAAAAACCCGCAGCGCAATGTAGGCCTGAGCCTGTTTTTGGGCACACTTATCGTTACCATTATTTACATTACTGCAAACCTTATGTATGTAGCCGTAATGCCCATGGAGTCGATTGCCTTTGCTCCCTCTGAACGTGTGGCGGTAGAAGCTGCCCAACATATTTTTGGCACTACCGGCACTTACATCATCGCGGTAATGATTATGATATCAACCTTTGGCTGTAATAACGGTCTTATACTTGCCGGTGCACGCGTCTATTACACCATGGCTAAAGACGGGCTTTTCTTTAAAAAAGCAGGCGGGCTTAACAAGGCCAGCGTGCCGGGCTGGGGGCTGTGGGCACAGTGCATCTGGGCATCGGCATTGTGCCTTACGGGCAAGTATGGCGACCTGCTCGATTATGTTATGATTATCGTGATGATATTTTACATCCTTACCATATTCGGAATTTTCATTTTGCGAAAAAAACGCCCCGGTGCCGAACGCCCGTATAAAGCATTTGGTTATCCGGTGCTGCCTTTTATTTATATACTGCTTGCCGGCGCGTTTTGTATTGCCCTGCTTGTGGCGCGCCCGGAGACTTGTGGCTTTGGCGTTGCCATAATGCTGGCTGGCGTGCCGGTGTATTACTTAACAAAAGGTAAACAGCAAAGTGCCGCCGATGTTGAGTAATTTTTGTAACTTAGAGGGAAAAACATACCATGATCATTTCTAATTTTAAGAATAATAAGGAGGAAAGCCAGTTTGAGATTGATGTTGATGGAAAACTTGCTTTTATAGAATATTATACTAAAGACAGCAAACTTTTCCTCACCCATACCGAAGTGCCCGAGGCATTAAGGGGGCAGGGTGCCGCAGCAAATTTAGTGGATAGCACCCTTAAATATGCCCGTGAAAACGGCCTTACCGTAGTGCCGCTGTGCTCTTATGTGGCCTATTATGTAAACAACCACCCCGAGTGGGCCAGCGTGCTTTCTGAAGGGTATCAAATGTAAGCTAACCCTATTTGCGTTATATTTGTGCCATGAACCCTAATTTAGACCCTACCGCTACTAATTTTAACCCCGAAGAACTCGACCTGGAGAAAAAGCTCCGGCCCCTGTCGTTCAGCGATTTTACCGGGCAGGAGCAGGTCCTTGATAACCTTAAGGTGTTTGTACAGGCCGCTAACATGCGTGGCGAGGCGCTGGACCATACGCTTTTTCACGGCCCCCCGGGACTGGGTAAAACTACGCTTGCGAATATCCTTGCGAGCGAGCTGGGTGTAGGCATAAAAATTACATCAGGGCCGGTGCTCGATAAACCGGGCGACCTTGCCGGGCTGCTTACCGGGCTCGATGAGCGCGACATCCTTTTTATCGACGAAATTCACCGCCTTAGCCCCGTGGTAGAGGAATACCTCTACTCCGCTATGGAGGATTTTAAGATAGATATCATGATTGAGAGCGGCCCCAATGCCCGCTCAGTACAGATAGGCCTTAGCCCGTTTACACTGGTGGGCGCTACCACACGTTCGGGATTGCTTACGGCTCCTATGCGTGCGCGTTTTGGCATACAAAGCCGCCTGCAATATTATACTAAAGAATTACTTACTACTATTGTAGAACGCAGCTCCGGCATATTAAAAATGCCCATTACCATGGAAGCTGCTATAGAAATTGCCGGGCGCAGCCGTGGCACACCGCGTATTGCGAATGCACTCCTGCGCCGTGTGCGTGACTTCGCCCAGATAAAAGGCAACGGAAAAATTGATATTGAAATAGCCCGGTATTCGCTTAAGGCCCTGCACGTAGACGCGCACGGCCTTGACGAAATGGACAACAAGATACTTACAACCATCATAGATAAATTTAAGGGTGGCCCGGTGGGGTTATCCACATTGGCGACTGCCGTATCTGAAAGCGGCGAAACCATAGAGGAAGTGTACGAACCATTCCTAATACAGGAAGGGTTTATTATGCGGACACCTCGTGGCAGGGAGGTAACCGAAAAGGGGTATAGGCATTTGGGGAGGGTACCGCCGGGTATACAGGGAGGCTTGTTTTAATTTAAGATTTAAGATTTAAGATTTAAGATTTAAGATTGAGCTTCGGTTGCCCAACGAGTATGTAAATTTAAATGAGTAGTTATGACATCAGATGAATTGAAATTCAGGACAAAAAGATTCTCCTTAATGATAATTGATTTGGTTGATAAATTGCCAAATACTATAGCCGGTCGGGCAGTTGCAAATCAGATTGTAAGAAGTGGGACATCTGTCGGAGCTAATTACAGGGCTGTTTGCAGGGCAAGAAGTGATAGGGAGTTTATCGCCAAGATGACAATAGTTGCTGAAGAATCTGATGAAACATTGTTTTGGTTGGAAATAATAATGGATAAGCAATATGTAAGTAAGAGTGAGGTTGAATATATTTGGAAAGAAGGAAATAAATTAACAGCAATATTTGTAAGTTCATTAAAGACAATTAAAGCGAAATCGTAACTGCATTAATAACAGTTTTGTTTTTATAGAGTGTGGATGTCTGTCTGAGTGAAGTTCAAACTTAAATCTTAAGTCATAAATCTTAAATATCAATATTCGCAGCTCATCAAATCTGAAGCAAAACGCCTCGGCTTTCTCTCCTGCGGTATTTCCAAAGCCGGTTTCCTCGAAGAAGAAGCGCCACGCCTGGAAAAATGGCTCAACGAAAACCGCCACGGCCAGATGCAGTACATGGAGAACCATTTTGACAAGCGGCTTGACCCGACGCTGCTGGTGGATGGTTCTAAAAGCGTGATATCATTACTGCTTAATTACTACCCTGAAGAGCAGCAAACGGCTGATACCTTCAAAATCTCTAAATATGCTTACGGGCAGGATTACCATTTTGTAATCAAAGAGAAGCTTAAGGAACTGCTGCATTCCATCAACGAGAATATAGGTGAAGTAGGGGGCAGGGCGTTTGTAGATTCAGCTCCCGTGTTAGACAAGGCCTGGGCGGCCAAAAGCGGCCTGGGCTGGATAGGTAAAAATAGTAACCTGCTGAGCAAACAGGTTGGTTCATTCTTTTTTATTGCTGAGTTGATAGTGGATATTGAACTCGAATATGAATACGCGGTGACCGACCATTGCGGCTCCTGTACCGCCTGCCTTGATGCCTGCCCTACCGAGGCCATCATTGCTCCTTATGTGGTAGACGGCAGCAAATGCATCTCCTATTTTACCATAGAGCTTAAAGAAAACCTACCCGAAAGCATGAAGGGCAGCTTTGGCGACTGGGCCTTTGGCTGCGACATCTGCCAGGACGTTTGCCCTTGGAACCGTTTCTCAAAACCGCACCGCGAACCCCTTTTTAACCCACACCCTGATTTGCTCTCCATGACAAAAAAAGACTGGATTGAAATTACTGAGGAAACCTTTAAGGCCGTGTTTAAAAACTCAGCGGTAAAGCGCACCAAGTTTGAGGGATTGAAACGGAATATCGATTTTTTGAGGTAAGACAAAGGAGGGAACACTGATGACACAGATTTAAAAAAAATAAACAGATTTTTATAAATCTAAAATCGCAATGTAATACTAACTGGCTTATTTTTGCCCCAGAATTAAAATTACCTATTATGCATGTGCATTTTCATGTAGATGAACGCGAAAAAATACTTGTCAATTCCGAAGTAAATTCGGTATGCCCCCTATGTAAAACCAACGCTAAGATCAGGATTGTAGCAGGGCAACCTTATGCGCGTATGTTTGGCGTTCCTGTGGGGCCAATATTAAAAAAGAAATTTATTTATGGTAAATGCGGTAATTGCGGTAAGGGCTTTATAAAAAAACAGTTTACCGAAAGCCTTAACCACCATTATGATCAGCTAAAAAAGCGTACCCCATGGTGGATGTTTACCGGAATGGGTATCATAGTGTTGTTGCTGGCAGGCTTAGTGTTTCTAATTGTTTATATGAAACAGCAGGAAGCCCAGGATGTGCTTAACCCTAAGCAGGGCGACATTTATAATGTAAAACTGGCCGATAAGCGATTTACGTTAATTAAAGTAAACGCGGTTAAAAATGACAGCGTATACCTGATTAAATGCCGGTTTGAAACAGATGATTTCAAGGGGTATAGTGAGCTTTATGACAAGCCGTATGATACTATTGTAAAAGTTGTGCCTAAAACACAAATTAAAGAATGGTATGATTCAAAATTTGTTATAGGCGTGGTTTCTCATGATGAATAGAATAAACACCTGTCAGGTTTTAAAACCTGACAGGTGTTGTATATTTAATCTGTGTACATCCTTTAATCTGTGTCATCAGTATTTCATAAAAATTACGTCTTCCGCTCTATCCACTTATTAATCTAAGCTTCTAAAACACTAAGCGGCAGGCAGCCCGCATCCGGCAGCTGGCTAATGATTTAAATTTCATTAAAGATAAGAATTTTGTGTCTCAAACGATTTTTAAAAGAATGTTGTTAAATATTTCCCAGTTAAAAGCATAGGGTTACCTTTGTAGCCCTATTAGCAATATACTTAAGTATGAACCAATACAGCAAGCGGCGCGAGGCACTGTTATACCATGCCAAACCGCACCCCGGCAAAATACAGGTAGTGCCTACAAAGGCCTACGCTACCCAGCGCGACCTATCATTAGCCTATTCACCCGGCGTGGCAGAACCCTGCCTTGAAATTGCAAAAGACATAAACAACGTATATAAATATACCGCTAAGGGCAACCTGGTGGCGGTAATATCTAACGGTACCGCCGTGCTGGGCCTGGGCGACATAGGCCCCGAAGCCAGCAAGCCCGTAATGGAAGGCAAAGGCCTGCTGTTTAAGATATTTGCTGATATTGATGTGTTTGATATTGAGGTAGATACTAAGGATATCGACAAGTTTGTAGAAACCGTAAAAAACATAGCCCCCACCTTTGGCGGCATTAACCTTGAGGATATTAAAGCGCCGGAGTCGTTTGAAATTGAGCGCCGCCTTGTAGAAGAACTCAATATCCCGGTAATGCACGACGACCAGCACGGTACGGCCATCATATCGTCTGCCGCGCTGCTTAATGCGGTAGAACTTGCCGGCAAAAAGGTTGAAGACATAAAAATTGTAGTTAGTGGTGCAGGATCGGCAGCACTGGCCTGTGCTAATTTATATGTGCTGCTGGGCATAAAAACAGAGAACATTACCATGTTTGATGTTAACGGCATGCTGGTGCAAAGCCGCACCGACCTCCTGGGTTTCCAGATGAAGTATGCGCAGCCGGGCGAAGCCAAAACGCTTGCCGAAGCCGTAGTGGGTGCCGATATGTTCCTGGGCCTTTCGGTAGGGAACGTGCTGAACCCCGATATGCTGCTGAGCATGGCTAACGACCCCATAGTATTTGCCATGGCTAACCCCGTGCCCGAAATTGATTACCATACCGCCGTAAATACCCGCCCCGATGTAATAATGGCTACCGGCCGCAGCGATAACCCTAACCAGGTTAACAATGTGCTGGGCTTCCCTTACATTTTCCGGGGTGCGCTTGATGTTAGGGCTACCAAAATAAACGAAGCCATGAAAATGGCCGCCGTGCACGCCCTTGCCGAACTTGCAAAGGCATCGGTACCGGAGCAGGTTAATATAGCCTATGGCGAAACCAAGCTGATATTTGGCCGCGATTATATTATCCCGAAACCTTTTGACCCAAGGCTTATTGCTGTGGTTGCACCCGCTGTAGCCCGTGCCGCAATGGAGAGCGGCGTGGCGCAAAAACCCATAACCGACTGGGATAAATATAACGAGGAGCTATTAGAGCGCCTGGGCAACGATAATAAAATGGCAAGGCTGCTTACCAGCCGTGCCAAAAGCGAACCTAAAAAAGTGGTATTTGCCGAGGCAGACCAGCTTGATGTGCTAAAGGCGGCACAGATAGTAATGGAAGAAGGCATAGCCGAGCCCATACTGTTAGGCAACCGCGAAACCATTGAAGAACTGAAACATGAAATAGGCTTTGATAACGATGTGCTTATAGTAGACCCCCGCAGCCAGACCGAAGACGAACGCCTTAACCGCTATGCCCATGCGTTCTGGAAGGCGCGCCGCCGCCGTGGGGTTAGCGAACTGGATGCACAAAAGATGATGACCCAACGCAACTACTTTGCCGCCATGATGGTGAGCCAGGGCGATGCCGACGGTATGATAACAGGCTATTCGCGCAATTACCCGGTTACGGTAAAACCCATACTACAGGTTATAAACAGGGCAAATGGCGTAACCCGCATTGCCACAACTAACCTGATGCTTACCAAGCGCGGCCCGCTTTTTTTATCGGATACCGCTATAAACCCCGACCCTACTGCCGAAGACCTTGCTAAGATTGCCCTGCTTACCGCACGCACCGCACGCATGTTTGGCGTAGAGCCGGTTATTGCCATGGTGTCTTACAGTAACTTTGGCTCATCGCAGGAGCCCAGCGCGCTTAAAGTGCGCGAGGCCGTTGCGATACTGCATAAAAATAACCCCGACCTTATTGTAGACGGTGAGGTGCAGGCCGATTTTGCCCTGAACCAGGAAATGCACCAGGATAAATTCCCCTTCTCTAAACTGGCAGGCAAAAAGGTTAACGTACTGATATTCCCTAATCTGGAGTCAGCAAATATTACCTATAAGCTGCTTAAGGAACTTAATAAAACCGTATCTATAGGGCCTATCATCATGGGCTTAGAGAAGCCGGTACACATAGTACAGTTTGGCGCCAGCGTAGAAGAAATGGTAAACATGGCCGCCGTAACGGTGGTTGATGCCCAGGAAAAAGAAAAGCGCCTTAAAATGGCACAAAAATAAGCCGCGTGTTGTACGTAAAATAATTTTGTTATTTTTGGATTTGCTTAAAAAACAGATATGATAGCACACCTTGAAGGGAGAATGGTAGAAAAATCGCCTACCGAAGTGGTAATAGACTGCCACGGCGTGGGGTATTCGGTACATATATCGCTGCACACTTTTTCACTGTTGCCCGACTCTGAAAATGTAAAACTATTTACATTTTTACAGATAAAAGAAGATGCGCACACACTGTTTGGCTTTGTAGAAAAGGCCGAACGCGAACTGTTTAAGCTGCTGCTATCGGTATCGGGCGTGGGGGCCGGCACGGCACGCACCATGCTTTCGTCGCTGGAGCCACGGCAAATTATCGGTTATATCGGTTCGGGCAATATGGGTGCCATACAATCTATAAAGGGTATTGGTACAAAAACTGCCGCGCGTGTTATACTCGACCTTAAGGATAAAGTGTTAAAACTGTACGACCTGGAAGAAGTTTCGGTTCCCGGCTACAATACAAACAGGGATGAAGCGTTATCTGCCTTGGAGGTTCTCGGCTTCAATAAAAAGCTTGCCGAGAAAGCAATAGAAAAGGTGCTGCACGCAACGCCGGCAGCCAATGTAGAGACAATTATAAAACAAGCATTAAAAAACTTATAGTCCTTGAAATCAAAGTACTCAAAAGGCTTTTATAACACTATCAGATATACCCTTTCCATCCTGTTCTTATTCATAGGCCTGGTTGCCCAGGCGCAGGTTACCGATGAGGAGGAGGAAAGCGAGGCAAGCCAGGATACGGTTAAAGGCTATAATGCGGGCAAAGTGGAACTTAAAAACCCTTCGAGCATTGTAGATGCCTATACGTATGACCCTGTTACCGATATGTATATATTAAATACCACGTTTGAGGGCTTTAATATTACCTACCCCGTGCTGCTAACGCCAGACCAGTACCAGCAGCTTGTACTGCGCGAATCGATGCGCGATTATTACCAGCAAAAAAGCAAGGCTATTGATGCCAAAGACAATAAGGAGCAACAGCGCGACCTGCTGCCACGGTACTACGTAAATTCCAGCTTGTTTGAAAGCATTTTTGGCGGCAATACCATCGATATAAAACCGCAGGGTTCTGTTGAGATGGACCTTGGTATACGCTTTACAAAGCAGGACAACCCCTCACTATCGCCGCGCAACAGGCGCACCTTTAGCTTTGATTTTAACCAGCGCATCAGCATGAGCCTGCAGGGCAAGGTGGGTACCCGCCTTAATGTAAATGCAAACTACGATACCCAGAGCACCTTTGCGTTCCAGAACCTTATAAAGCTGGAGTATGCCCCTACCGAAGACGACATCATACAAAAAATAGAAATAGGTAATGTAAGCTTCCCGCTAAGCAACTCGCTTGTGCGTGGGGCGCAGAGCCTTTTTGGCGTTAAAGCACAGTTGCAGTTTGGCAAAACCACTGTAACAGGTATTTATTCGGAGCAAAAATCGCAAACAAAAACCGTAACCGCCCAGGGTGGCAGCACCGTTCAGGATTTCTCCATCTTCGCGCTGGAGTATGATTCAGACAGGCACTACTTCCTGTCGCAGTTTTTCCGCAACCGGTATGATGTTGCGCTGCGCAGCTATCCGCTTATAGACAGCCGTGTGCAAATAACCCGCATTGAGGTGTGGGTAACCAATAAGCAAAACCGTATAAACGCCGCCGAGAACAACTCGCGCAACATTATAGCATTACAGGATTTAGGTGAAGGCCGCCTTACAAAAACAAGCCCGTTAAACGTGCAGGGCAACGGGGAAGAGATAACCCAGTATACCGTAGCATTTGCCGGCGCTGCCGATTTCTTTAAGCCGGATGGGCAGGTTATAAACGCCTACCCTGATAACGACAACAATAAGCTGGACCCGGAGGATATAGAGGCCGGCACCGGCTACCTTGCACCCAGCATTCGCGAAATAGTTACCACAGCTCCGGGCAGCTTTATTGGCCCGCTTGCCGGTACTGCCAGCGAAGGCCGCGACTATGCAAAGCTTGAAAATGCCCGAAAGCTTACCACCAGCGAGTATACCTATAACGCCCAGTTAGGGTATATATCATTAAACCAACGGCTTAATAACGACGAGGTGCTCGCCGTGGCTTACCAGTATACGGTGGGCAACGATGTATATCAGGTTGGTGAATTTGGTACCGACGGGGTAGAAACCACCACTGCCACCACCGACGAAACATCGGGTGCGGTAACTGATGTAAGCACCAAGAGCCTTATGCTAAAGATGCTTAAGAGCAGCCTTGTAAATACCGAAGAGCCCGTGTGGGACCTGATGATGAAAAACATCTACCAGATACCTAATGCCTACCAGCTGAGCCAGGAAGATTTTACTTTCAATATTTTATATACCGACCCTTCTCCGCTTAACTATATTACACCCACTACGCTGCCATTGCCCGATGGGTCGGGTTTCCCGTCGCAGGAGGAAGATATGTACCGCGTGGCCGATAACCCGCTGCTAAAAGTATTTAACCTGGACAGGCTTACCTATGCGGGCGACCCGCAGGTGGGCGGCGACGGTTTCTTCGACTTTGTGCCGGGCATGACCATCGACCAGCAAAACGGCCGTATTATATTTACAACGGTAGAGCCCTTTGGCGAATACCTGTATGACAAGCTGGGTACTAACACGCCGGGCGGTGTAAACCAAAATTATAACGATGACAGCGCGGTAACGCAGGCTAACTATAATGCCAACCAAAAAAAGTATGTGTTCCGCAGGCTGTATAAAAGCACCCAGGCCGATGCATTGCAGGAAAGCAGTAAAAACAAGTTCCAGTTGCGTGGCCGCTTTAAGAGCACCGGTGGTGGCGGTATATCGCTTGGCGCGTTTAACGTGCCGCAGGGCTCGGTTGTAGTAACAGCGGGTGGGCGCACCCTTGTAGAGGGTATAGACTATACCGTAAACTACCAGGCCGGCACCGTGCAGATATTAGACCCCTCCCTCCAGGCATCAAGTACGCCTATAGAGGTTTCGGTAGAAAACAACAATACCTTTGGCCAGCAAACACGCCGTTTCGCGGGTATTAACGTAGAGCATAAATTTAACGATAAGTTCCTTATCGGCGGTACCATGATAAACATGTCCGAAAGGCCGTTTACCAGCAAGACAAACTACGGGCAGGAGTCGGTTAACAATACCATCGTGGGCCTTAATACTAACTTTAGTACCGAGGTGCCGTTGTTTACCAGGCTTGTAAACAAGCTGCCTAATATGGATACTGATGTGCCTTCAAACCTTTCGTTCCGTGGCGAGATGGCCTACCTGAAACCCGGCGCCAGCAAGGCCGACCAGTTTAACGGCGAGGCCACTACCTATGTTGAGGATTTTGAAGGTTCGCAAACCACTATTGATATGCGCGGGGCACAAGGCTGGTCGCTTTCCAGCGCGCCGGTGGGCCTGGGCGGTGAGATAGACGGCAATACTACCGAAAGCGGCGCACGCCGTGCAAAACTGGCTTGGTACAGTATAGACCCTATTTTTTATGCCTCATCTTCAAGGCCCACAGGTATTAACGCGGGGTCGGTTTCAACAAACCAGACCAGGCGTATTTATTACGACGAGCTGTACCCTGCTACCGATGTGGTGCCGGGGCAAAGCCGTGTGGTAACCACCTTAGACCTTTCTTATTTCCCAAGGGAAAGGGGTCCATACAACTTTAGCCCCGATGGTATTAGCGGCACTTTTACAGAGGCCCGTGCTACGCAAAACTGGGGCGGTATAATGCGTGCCATAAGTTCTACAAACTTTGAACAGACCAATGTTGAGTACATCCAGTTCTGGATGCTCGACCCTTATATAGCTAACCCGGGCGACGTAACCGATGCCAACAACACCGGTATGCTGGAGATAGACCTGGGTGAAATATCGGAAGATATATTAAGGGATAACCGCAAGCAGTATGAAAACGGGCTTCCGGGTGCCGATGGCACTTCGCCGGTGTTTACCACCGCATGGGGCAGGGTGCCAATTTCGCAATCGCTTATTTATGCGTTTGATACAGAGGCAGGAAACCGTGAGTTCCAGGATGTGGGCCTTGACGGCCTTGATGATGAAGGTGAGAGGACTCAGTTTTCTGCTTTTGCAGGGCTTAACGACCCGGCTGCAGATAACTACCAGTTTTACCTGAGTGTAGACGGTAGTATTGTAGACCGCTATAAAAACTACAACGGTACCGAGAACAACTCACCCATAGATGTGGGCGATACAAACCGCGGAAATAACACATTGCCCGATGTTGAAGACATCAACAAGGACAACACCATGAACACCATTGATGCTTACTATAAGTATGAAATACCCATAGGCCCCAATGCCATACCAGGCACAGGCTATGTGGTAGATGCGCGCTATAATGCCGCCGAAACCATGGAAGAAGGTACCACGCCCCGCAGGTGGCTGTTGTATAAAATTCCGGTAAAAAATGCTACCGAAGCCGTGGGCGGAATTAACAGTGTGCGCTCCATCCGCTTTATGAGGATGGTGGTTACCGGTTTTAGCGACGATATTACCCTGCGCTTTGGCGCGCTCGACCTTGTAAGGAGCGAGTGGAGGCAGTATGAAAACACGCTCGACCTTGATGAAGATAATACTGATGACGAAGCCACTTCGTTTACGGGCTTTGATGTGGTATCGTTAAACATACAGGAAAATGCCCAGCGCAGCCCCATAGGCTACCAGTCGCCGCCGGGTGTAATGCGCGAGCAGCTGTACAGCAACAATGCCGTTATCAACCAGAACGAGCAGGCACTTTCGCTGCGCGTATATGCTACAAACGGAATTTCATCCGACTCTTACGGGCTTGAGCCGGGCGACTCCCGCGCGGTATTCAAAAACGTGAATGTAGATATGCGCCAGTACAAAAAACTACGTATGTTTCTGCACGCCGAGGCACTTCCTAATAATAACAGTGGTTCTTCTGACGGGACCAGGCCGGTTATTGAAGAAGATTTCAGGCTGCAGGACGACGAAATGAGCGGTTTCCTTCGCTTTGGTACCGACTTTACCGATAACTATTACCAGGTAACCAAGCCGCTTAAGGTAACCTCTTTTAATAATGTTACGCCCGAAAGCATTTGGCCTGAAGATAACGAAATAGTAGTAACCCTTGCAGCCCTTACCAGGCTTAAGCTGATGGCACTGGGCGGTACTATCCCCCAAAATGATGACGGCAGCTACAGCATGGATGCTAACCTGTTAGACGCGTCGCTGGCCCCGGGCATGATAATATCTGTAAGGGGTAACCCTAACTTTGGCTTTATACGCACGCTTATGGTGGGTGTACGTAATAACTACCCGGCCGGCGGCGGCAACGGCAGGCACCTTAGGGGCGAGGTATGGTTTAACGAGCTTCGCCTTAGCGATATGGACAGTGAGGGCGGATGGGCTGCTGTAGCGAGCCTGGATACTAACTTTGCCGATTTTGCCACGCTTTCAGCCACCGGAAATGTAAGTACCATAGGCTTTGGTAATGTAGACCAGGGGCCTAACGAGCGCAGCAGGGAAGATACCAAGCAGTATAATGTGGTTACTAATATTAACGCCGGTAAGCTGCTGCCTAAAACATGGCACTTTAATATACCGTTTAACTACAGCGTGGGCGAAACTACCATTACCCCTAAGTACGACCCGTATTACCAGGATATTACCATACACCAGGCATTGTCTGTAGCGGCAACCCAGGAAGAGAGGGACGGTATACTAAACCGCTCGGTAGATTATACCAAGACGAAGAGCATTAACTTTATAGGTGTTAAAAAAGACCGTGGCCCGGAGCAGAAACCGCACCTGTATGACCCGGAAAACATTACGCTTACCTACTCATATAACCAGACGGACCACCACGATTTCCAGATTGAAGATTTGCTGGACCAGCAGGTAAGGGCAGGGGCAGACTATAACTATGCGTTTAAGAACAAGCCGGTAGAGCCGTTTAAAAATACGGCCTTTATGAAAAAGAGCCAGTACTGGAAAATGCTGAGCGATTTTAACTTTAACTACCTGCCCAGCAACCTGTCATTTAGCAGTAACATTATACGGCAGTACAACAGGCAGCAGTTTCGCAATATAGATGTAGAGGGCATAGCCATAAGCCCGCTATACAGGCGCAACTATTTCTTTAACTACCAGTATGGCTTTAACTATAATATTACAAAATCGGTTACATTTAATTACGCGGTTTCTACCAGCAATATTGTTCGGAACTACCTTGATGAAGACGGCCGCCCTATAGATGATTATACCGTATTTGAAGATTTCTGGAACATCGGCACGCCCAATACCCACACCCAGCAGTTTGTGGTAAATTATGACCTGCCGCTTAACAAGCTGCCGTTCCTTAGTTTTGTAAAAAGTACCTACAGCTATACCGCTAACTACAACTGGCAGCGCAGTACCGATGCCCTTGCCTACGCGCCGGATGATACCCCGCTGGGCAACACCATACAAAATGCTAATTCGCACAAGCTGAATACCACCCTGAGCATGGATATGTTCTATAAATATATTGGCCTTACCGCCAAGAAAAAACCGGCCGTTAAAAATGCGCCGCCTTCAGGGCCGCCTAAACCGGGCGAAAAAGTTACGGCAGCCCCTAAGGCACAACAAAGCGGCAACTCATTTGTTAATGGCCTTATAGGTGTGGCTACCAGCGTAAAAACCATACAGGTAAACTATAACGAAACTAACGGTACGGTGCTTCCGGGCTTCTTACCGTCTATAGGGTTTTTAGGCAGCACCAAGCCTACCATAGGATTTATAATAGGCAGCCAGGCAGACGACATCCGCTATGAGGCGGCAAAGCAGGGCTATCTTACCACATATAATGAGTTTAACCAAACCTTTACACAGGTTAATACCAAGCAGCTTAACCTTACCGCGTCGGTAGATTTGTTCCCTGATTTTAAAATCGACCTTACGGCTGATAAGACATCATCATTAAACACATCAGAACAATATGATGCTTATGATCCTCTGGATGAAGATGGCGATGGCCTTATTTATGATTACAACCCCCTTTCACCTAACACCTACGGTAATTACCAGATATCTACCATACTGATAAAAACCGCGTTCCAGAAAAGCGATATTAACGGCTCTGAAGCGTTTGACCAGTTCAGGGACAACAGGCTTATGGTGGCCAACAGGCTTGCCGAGCAGTACTACGGCAATAACACATTCGCCCGTTACCAGGCTACTGATACTAATGAATTTGCACAGGCAAACGTGGGCTATCCGGTGGGCTTTGGCCGCAACAGCCAGGCAGTGTTGCTGCCGTCGTTTATAGCGGCTTACCAGGGCCAGGATGCGGGTAAAACAAATACCAGCCTGTTCCGCAATGTGCCGCTGCCTAACTGGGTAATGAAGTATACGGGGCTTATGCGCTACAAATTCTTTAAAGACAGGTTTAAGCGTTTTTCACTGCAAAGTGGCTACAGGGCATCGTATAACATTAACTCCTACCGCTCTAACTTCGCGTTTACAAATCCGGAACAGGACGAGGCGGGTAACACCATTATCCAGGATAACGGCGGGGTGGGTAACCTGTTTAATAAATACATCATAAGTAATGTAAACCTTACCGAGCAGTTTAACCCGCTTATCCGTTTTGATGTTGAA
>Ga0247803_1000659_pt1 | contig 18327 bp, 14 predicted proteins | sample UWRJL014104B1_FD_180928 | JGI IMG/M metagenome (GOLD analysis project Ga0247803, IMG submission 180928) | Plant litter microbial communities from Arlington Agricultural Research Station in Wisconsin, United States - UWRJ-L014-104B-1 | ecosystem: Environmental > Terrestrial > Plant litter >...
ATGCTTGACTGCATCTGATTCTCTAAGATGTGTAGACTGTGCATGGTCATCTGTTTGGTTTGCTGTCTTTGACACTTTACTCCGTGGTCTCCAAGAGCGTTGCACGGCGTGGACTTGAGGTCTAACGTTTCTTTCGACGATGGCCTTTCACTGAGTAGTCTTCGACCCGTAGTCTATGTAGCAATCATCATTATCATCCTCACCACATGGACTGGCTGCTAAGAGTCCACTCCTTTCACCTTCACCTTCACCTTCACCTTCACCTTCACCTTCACCTTCACCTTCACCTTCACCTTCACCTTCACCTTCACCTTCACCTTCACCTTCACCTTCGAGGAAAGAAGATGGGCGCACCGTTGTCCGCACTCGACCTTTCCCTCACTTACCAACCCACCTCGACAAGCGCAACTTTCGCTACAAACACCTACGGAGGCTCATCATGACGGGCGACACGTCTGCCGGAGCGAAAGGACCAATCCATGTTGGACCAAAAGACGTTGTGAATTCAAGAGAAAGCCTGAGCGACGTTGGCCAGCGCACTGCTTCCAGCAACAACGCCCAAATACCGTATACCTCCGAAGCCACCGCGTCCCCAAAAGTACTCGGTCTCATCAGAAAGAATCTTCTTGACCGCGAGGACCAGGAGATGCCGTCAACCAGACTCAGCATGAAACGAAGTGCGGACGTTGCGCAGGAAGCGTCTTCAAAGAAGTTACGCACCATTGTATGTCACCTTGCTCGAAATTGGAGATGAGTCACTGACAGTGGACTACGATAGGCCGATGAGATGGACAAATCTGCCGCAGAAAACATCTACCTCAAGCAACGGAATGGAGAGTTGAGGAGCAGGTATGCAGCTTTACAAGCGAAGAACACAAATATGGCAAAGCAATATCGCAGCCTACAGTCAACCAACAAGACGCAAGCCACGGATCTGCGACATGCGAGGGAAAGCTTCAATGAGTTGAAGGAAGCGAATCAAGCAGACGGGGCGAAGATCACTCTGCTGGTGAAGGAGGTGAAGGGAATGTTGGAGGTTGTTGCGAAGCTGAACGAGGGCATTCAAATCCAGATTGCACAGCTTCAAAGGAACAATCACGAGATTGAAGCGTTCCAAGACGAGAATGGGATGATGGCGGAGAAGCTCCGGAAGGTGGAGGCTGCAATTCTTTGAATGCTGTTCTCGAGCCGGGCAATTGAAGACTGTGGACTTGGTGGAGGAAATCGCGCCAGCATTTCGCCATTTGAGCCTGCAGTGAAGATCCATTAGCGGACTATTGAGTACCACTGATCAGTGGCCGTACTCACAAGGTTAGGATGATTGATGTACTATCTACCTTTACTGGCTAGTCTTCCAAAAGGTATCCTCAATCTCTCACTTTACTGTTCGAAGACGTCTCGAATGACTCTTCTCCGGTCTGCTTTATGATATCTACAACTCGCCGCCGAACGCTATAACAAATACCCATATGCCACTTGATTCCTTCGACCGCGCAACCACAATCACTCTCCGGCAAGGCCTTCGCCAGTCATGTCCCTGCCAAACATCCAATACAGCTTTCCCAAGCGATCAACCCCGCTCGTTGCAAGACCCATCACGCTTGTTAGATCTCGTTCAGGACCCGCCCATTACGATTTGAATCCCGATAGCGACGACACTGACGCTGTCTTATCCACTCAGCCGAACCTTCCGCAGACCATTATCCCTAGCAGGAACCCGGATGTCGGACGCCTCAAAGCTGTAGTGCAGAACAAGGAAGTACGAGACCAGACTGGACTGAAACGAGGTGCAGACGATGTAAATTATACGCCTTCCAAGAAGCTGCGCATGCTCGTAAGTCGCACAGCCCATTTTTCGCTATAGTAGCATTGCACGGACTGATGAATCGCAGGCCGAGGAGATCGACAAGTCAAGCCAGGAAACGACCCTACTGAAGATAAAGTACAGCATCTTGAAGGGGCAATGTGCGGATAAGACTGCGAAGATCCGAGCTCTCGAACTAGATCTTGTCACATATCTCACGGACGTGGGCATTCTACAAACCCACCTCGGAGACCTGGAGTCTGAGCGTTCCAAAATCGAGACCAAATTGGCTGATCTGCGGAGGACTAGTAAGAACAAGGACGCGCAGATTCGCAGGGACAGGGCTAAGATTACAACACTCCAGGAGGAGAACAGGGAGATGGCGGAGAAGCTGAGAAGGGCGGAGAAAGGATGGCTGGCGTTCAAGGGGCTGGAGGATGTCTTTGAGTCGAAGATGTGAATAGTCGTGGACATAGTCGGTGGACACTGAAACTCACGATGACGATGTATGGATGAAACTTGTACGTTTAGTGTGAAATGTCCGGAATAGTACTTTCTATGGTGCGGCACTCAGTCATATTATCCTTCACCGCGCAGAACCATGTGAGTAGCCGATCTCCGTTGCACTAGGTTTCCCGTCTTGTCTGATGTTCTTTTTTCATTTACTCTGCAACCGCGCTCTTGCGCACCAAAGGCTTTTACCTTGACATGTGAATAGAGTGGATAGTCGGGAGACCAGCTACCAGTAACTCCTCTACTGCATGAGGAAGATGAAAGAGTACTAGGTCAACTAAACGTAGTCTCTGACAGGCAAACAAACACAGCGCAGACCTCCATCCTATCGATCCTCGCCAGCTTCAATCACCGACGCACCCGCTCGGAAAAATATAACAAGTACAACGCATCTCGCCCACCACAATGCCGACAGGATCCACTTTCCAGATTACCAGGGCCTTACGGTCGAAGATTCGGGCGTCGAAGATAGCCGCCAGTACGTCAACTTCTCAACCTGACGACAACACCTGCAACGATGCACGAGAAGAACCTGTTGCTGCTCCGACAGAGAAGCTCGCGCTAGTTGACGGCGGCCGCGCGAAGAGGGCTTTGGAGGATGCGGAATCATCATCGGTGACGAGTTTGCGCTTAATTGTGAGTAGTATCGGTCAGACGGTTGTTAAGTTTTTAATGACAGTGTACAATACTAGACGGATCACATCGAGTGCGAGCGTCGCAGAGATGCCGAAGAGAACCGCAGCCTGAAGGAACAGCTCAAGACGGAGACGCGACATCGAGAGATTGTCCAGGTTGAATACGCACAACTTGCATTGACATGTACTTGCAAGTCTATGCGCGAGCAAGTCCGACTTAACTCGAAGCTTCTCGAGAGAGAACAAGAGGCTACGACCAAGCTCAGGAAGGAGAAAAACATGGTTGGAAAACGGGTGACGGTCCTCCAAAAGAAAGAAAAGGATATGGAAAGGCAAGCAACCAGGGACAAAGCGAAGATCGAGACGTTGCTTGAGGAGAACAGGCTTCTGGCGGAGAAGGTGGCGAAGGCGAAGGTGGGCTGGATGGCGCTGAAGGAAGTTGGAGACTCGCTGGATGGTTAAAGTCGTCCTTCAGGCAGAGGCGCGGGTTGTCGACTTCAACACCGAGGGCCGGAAAAGGTGACTTCGCTGTGCGTTTGGCGGATGGAGCATCCAGATTAACTGATCGGACGGGGCTTGGGCTTCATTTAATGTGCCATAACACAAGTTTGGGTGATCACTAGGCAAACTTAGCATTAGGCTTCAAGGTCAAGATTAGGCTTCGAACTCCCCGGTCACTCATGTCGGAATAGCTCAATATGTACTAGAAAATACTTTAGATCTGCTTTGGCAAACAATTCGCGCATGCCGACGACGAGAGCCAGCGCTCATAGAATTGCGCTCAAAAATCACCTTCCCTCACCATGAAAGAGACCGGCGACGGGTAACAACGTACGGGTAAGAGAGCAAGGAGACTCCCATGTCATACCCTGGAAGACCTCAGCTCTACCAAATCCTTTTCTCTCTTCTCTTCTCTTCTCTCCTCTCAACCAATTCTATAACTCAGCCACAATCTACGATGACCGCAAAAGACGATACTAGCATCAGTGCAACGTGTATTTCCTCAGCGACGACAAAAAAAATGCCCCCCGAGATCGGTACGAGCAGCAAAAGGGCTGCTGACGATGATCTGGAGTCCCCGACAAGAAGAGTGCGGGCTTTGGTGAGTAGCAATCATGTTGATTTGTTACTTGGAAACTCATATGACATAGATGGACGACATCGACGCGGAGCGAGCCGCATGGGCAAAGGAAGAAGCATTGCTCAAATCGAAGTTATCGTCGACTGAGGCGGCCGCGGGAAAGTACAAAGGTGAATTAGCCGAATTGAAGACGAAAGTTGAGGAGCTAGAGAAGACCGCCACCAAGGCCGTGAACTCGACACGATACTGGACCAAGAAATGGTTGGGAACTAGGTTGTGCAAGGATAAAGTTGAAGAGCAGCAAGAGAAGCTGAAGACGAAAATTGCCGAGCTGGAGCTTGAAACCAAGCAGTATCGCGAGATCGAAGAGATCGTGAAGAGAAACGACAAGAAGGCTATGGCGCCGAAGCATACGGCGTAAGTGACACGCCAAACTTTAGGCAACAATTGTGAGAGGGGTGCAAGCCGGCAGGTCAACAGTTTGAGAGACTTGTCGAGACAACGTCTTTGGCGGCTCGGGCTCTTTCGAATGAATTGGAAGGGGCTCAACTGAGACTCTTTCACACAATGGCATGTTCTGAGACATGCCAGTATGCAAGAAAAGCCTTTGCTTAGTGATTGGTTCATGCGGGAAGGAACATAGATAGTTTGACTCATGACAAACACGGGTCTTAGACCATTTCTATACATATATGAAAGTCTTTTCCTCATCGCAGCAGTCCTCACCAAACCCAGCGCCACGACACCATATCTCACCCGCTATCTATCATCTCACCCACTATCTATCGCCCAGCCGGATCTACTCACCGACTCTGTGAACCGATCATGGATAGCCAAGCTTTGTTGGCTGATGAGCCCATCAATCCTCAAGTGGTCAACAATGCAACTCCCATCCATGAGTGCGCCGAAACCCTACCTCATGAAGATCTCGAGCTGAAAGACTCTCCGACAAGCTGCGACCTCAGCCCAAGCCCTCCAGCGCAGCATGACACATTCAGCTCCACCTCTTCCGACCAGGGGATCGACCTCGTTTTCTGGGCCAGCGAATCGTACAATGCAGATCCAATCAACATCAGAGACGTCCATCCTGAAGTTCTTCGTACTGCATCCAAGCAGGTAGCCCACATTCCGTTAGAGCATTTATACACCGTTTGCTGTGCGGCGCAGCAGGGCAGAGGAGTGCCAACATTGTGGTCTTGCGCTGGCGACAAGCTTGCGTGCTGGGACTGCTATACGAGTCAGAGCAGGGTATGCGTCCGATGGCTCCGAGGGAACGAGTTCATCATCTTGCCGTTGGTGGCGTGGTTTAGGAGGGAGGATGCTGAGCCGAGCGATAGGGATTATTGGATCTGGGACGGAATCGTACGTGGAGCGGGGGTTTGATCAGTTTGTGCTATTCACATGCTGTTGTGCATTTTGATGGAGATGGATAGAAGAAGAGTGTGTTGTGATGTTTCGGAGTTTATAGAATTGCATCTCGTGGCGCCTCATTGTGACATGCACTCGCTTTACCAAGAAACAAATTCATCAGTAGCAAAGTCCCAAATGTGCAGTAAAGATCGCGTCTCTGGAGGATATTATTTGTACAAAGCTCTGTAGCATCAGCCGTCAGGCGGCCCAAGCTCCTTGCCGAGGTGAACGGTGTTGTGAATTCCCCGCATCGTGTGAGCTTCCCCAGACTCCATTCCAAACATCAAGCACTCAATTCGATTCTCTTGGGACTCTTCCAGATGATCTCGAAATTCAACTGCCTGCGCACCGCGCGTCTGGCAGCCCGTCACCCGTGCCGACGAGGCTTCGCTACCGCGCAGCCCAGCCGTCCCGATTTTGTTCGCATCGTGGAGGTCGGACCAAGAGATGGGCTGCAGAATGAGAAGCAGAGTATACCGGTGGCTACGAAGATAGAATTAGTCAAAAGACTGGCACAGACAGGGTTGACGACGATTGAGGCTGGATCGTTTGTCGCTCCCAAATGGGTACCACAGGTTCGTCACGGCTTTAATTCGCTACTACAGCGAATACTGCTAACAGTTGGGCAGATGGCCAACTCGTCAGAGATTCTGGAGAACATACTCGCCTCAAACCCACGATCAACGCACCCAATAACGTACCAATGGCTTCTCCCGAACGCCAGAGGTTTAGACAACTTCCTCTCCGTCTGGCAATCGAAGTCGACCGGTCAAAGCGCATATCCCACACCGCCGCCATCGCCCGTTGCCGAAGACAGCCCAGCGCCGAACACTTCCTCGCAAGATCCAAACGCGATGCCTTCGACATCTCCCGGCGCAGATGGATCAGCACCCCGTCACGAGCTGTCAATTTTCACCGCAGCGACGGAGACATTTACACAGACAAACACAAACTGCTCGATAGCAGAGTCGCTGCAGAGATTTGAGCCGATCATGGCGCGGGCAAAAGAGCTAGGTCTCAATGTGCGGGCGTACATCTCAGTCGCTCTGGGCTGTCCGTTCGAAGGCCCCGATGTAGACCCGCACAAGGTTGCCAACCTTGCGGTCTCCCTCCTTGAGATGGGTGCAGATGAGATCTCCGTAGCGGATACCACTGGCATGGGCACCGCCCCGAAGACCGCTGAGCTTCTCAAAACCCTTACGGCGGCGGGTGTGGAGAACGCCGACCTTGCACTACACTTCCATGACACATATGGGCAGGCTATGGTGAACTCGGTCGTTGCGCTTGAGCATGGAATCAGAACATTTGATTCTGCAGTCGCAGGGTTGGGAGGATGTCCGTTTAGTCCGGGTGCTACTGGAAATGTGTCGACGGAAGATCTGATACATTGCTTTCATAGCCTTGGTGCGAGGACAGGCGTCGATATTGAGAAGCTGAGTGAGGTTGGCGAATGGATCAGTGGAGAGCTGGGAAGGGCGAACGAGAGTAGAGCTGGCAAGGCCACCATGGCACAACTCAGAAAGAGAAGAGCACAGTGATAGGTTGTGTATACAACAGGCTACTTCGTTGTTAGATGTCTTGCCGTACGAAATCTGCAAAGCATCTTCAGAGGGTTCTCCAGTGTCTATTGTCTTCAAGCATATGCCGGCTAGTCCATCAACATACCACGCATTTCACACCCCATTGCGAGTTACGTCCCTGCCTTAATCTGGACAACCCAATCCGATTCAAACTAGCGCCATACCTCCTTCTTGCATTAGCCCTGCACTGAGAAACTCCAACAACTAACGCTCATCCATATTTGCCTCTCTGGCAGGACATAGAGGACTGTCTTCAACGCCTAGCTGCTCGGCTCAATCTCAAGGTTCTGCACTTTGATTGCCTCAACCAACAAGGCTGTGGTGTCAGCTTCGAGGTGATCAATGAGGAGCGGCCTGAAACTTCTGACACAAACACTGGTCACGGGTTACGGAAGGTACACGATCTTGTGCAGGAAATTTCAGAACCTGACCATAACATATCCGATCTCTATGTGATGGTGTACAAGGTCTGCTTCCCTGACGAGTGCGCCTGAATCAAGATCGAACAGGATGAGGGTGATTGCGTGAGCGACTGGCTTTTGATGGTCATGGAGCAGTATACTTTGTTTGCCTTCGAATGGCCGATGGGAGAACAGCTGTGAAGCTCGGTGCATCATCGGGCTATCGCATTCACATATTCCTGCGTATGGCATTTGGTCGAGGAGGCATGTCAGGCGATCGCATGTATATTTTCCTCATGGGATATGTGGGACGACGAGGCATGCCGAGGACGGTACCAGTTTCGGACAGAATAGCTAGTCTGAGTAGATTTCATCACTACCAAGAAACATAGTTTGATACAGCTGCAAACCCACCATGGAATTTCTTGAAACATTCGCGCATGCCACCTAAATACTGATAAACCAACTCTTCTCCCCCTCCTTTGGCTCCACCCACGCCCTCTTCAAGATCGGATCCGCACACGAAATCCTGATTCTCTCCGGCGTCGCCGGACTTATCAAACTCAATACACTTTCCTCGCCAAACTGCTTCCTTGCTGCCTTCAGCGCATCGCGGATAGCAAAGAACACTGCGCTGCCCATGAAGAGCGGGGGCTCGCCGATGCCGCGGGAGCGCTGAATGGTGCGCAGATTCTCCCATGTCACGTCCTTCAGCAGCGAGACATTGAAGACTTGGGGGATGTCGCGGAAACCGGGGATCTTGTAGGCGCCGGGGCCTTTGGTGAAGATGCCGCCCTATTGGTGTGATTAGCATTCAGGCGTTGAAACGCGACATAAGGATGTGCACTCACTGTACTCCTCTGCCACAAACTCTCCTCTGTAGTGAACAGCCCCTGCCCCTGCACAAAGGCCCCCTCAATCTGCCCATAATCAATCGCCGGATTAATACTCCGTCCCACATCCATCTTAATGTCCGCCCTGCGACAGGTCCAATCCCCCGTCAAGGTGTCAATCTCGACCTCGGCCGCCGCGACCCCCTGCGTAAAGTAGAAGAACATCTTTCCAGTATTTTCGCCCCACACATACCCGATATCCGGCGTTTTGTAAAAGCCTTGTGCAGAGAGGTTGACGCGGGCAAAGTATGCGGCGTGGGCAAGGTCTTTCATTGTGGCGTCCGGGCCGAGTTGTTCGCGGAAGGGGGCGAGGCGCTCGTTGAGCTGCGCGCAGGCGTTGAAAATGGCGTAGCCGTTTAGATCCGAGGAAGCCGATGCGGCGGTGGAGGAGGCGTTCGCAACGGTGTTTGTGGCTGTCTCGGATATAAAGACGTCAGAGAGTGAGACTTGCAGGGCCTCTGCTGCGACCATGGTCATCTTTGTGTGTAAACCCTGTCCCATTTCCGTTCCACCGTGCGCAACGAGGACCGAACCATCGTGGTAGATGTGCACGAGTGCGCCTGCTTGGTTGAGGAAAAGCGCGGTGAAGGAGATGCCGAATTTGGTTGGGATGAGTGCCAAACCGCGCTTATTCCATTTGTGCACCTTGTTCCATTCTGTGATCTCGTCGCGGCGTTGCGCATAGGCGCTGGACTCTTGGACTTGCTTGTACATGAGTGGTACGTACCAGTCCTTGAGTTCTTGGTTGTAGTGCGTGATCATGTTCGTCTCGGGGCTGTACATATTGATCTCTCGGAGCCTCTCCACTGGGATGTTGAGATGATCTGCGATTTCCTCCATGTACGTTTCCGCGATGAACATGCCTTGCGGACCGCCGAATCCACGGAAAGCAGTGTTTGAAACGGTGTTGGTCTTGGCTACCCGGCCACGTACGTGTATGTGGGGGATGGAGTAGCAATTGTCGATGTGCGAGAGTGAGCGCTCGACCACGGCGCCAGAGAGATCTTGAGACCATCCGCCGTTGCAGATAACGTCTGCGTCGAGAGCTTGTAGTTTGCCATCCTTGTTTACAGCGACCTTCCACCGGGCGAGGAAGGGATGGCGTTGCCCAGATGTTATAATGTCTTCGTCTCGGTTCAACATGCAGCGGACAGGCCGTCGGACTTTGTTCGCAGCACAAGAAACGATGCCAGCAAGCTGTATTGAGCGCGTCTCTTTTCCACCGAAACCACCGCCCATGCGCTTCGTTCGCGCGACAATCTTGTTCGCCGCTACACCAACGACCTTTGAAACGTATGCTTGTGTTTCTGCCGGGTTCTGAGTGCTGCTGAAGATTTCCATCTCGCCATTCTCCGGCTTCGGTACAGCGAGGCAAGCCTGTGTCTCAAGATAGAAGTGCTCCTGACCACCCATGCGGGCGATACCCGTGAAAACATGGTCGGCTTCGGCGAAGGCTTTCTCGGCGTCACCCTTCTTGATGTATTTGAAGTGGTTGAAGAAGCTATCTTTCTCAACGGCTTCCTCGATGGTAAATATGGCGGGAAGTTCTTCATAGACAACCTTGACGGCCCGTGCTGCTTGTTCTGCGCGCTTTGCTGAGTCGGCGAGAATCATTCCAATGGGCTGCCCAGCAGAGAAGACTTCGTCAAGTGCAAAGAAGGTTTCGTCGCATGACGGCGCTCCCCACCAATTCGCCTCAGGGGTTGCAAGATCCTTGTGATCGACCCAGGCGACTACTCCTGGAAGATCAAGCGCCGGCTCTGGGTCGACCTCGAGAAGCTTCGCGTGCGCTTTGGTAGATAGAACCAAGCACCCGTAGAGTTCGTTCTTCTGGACCGGGATATCGTCGATGTACTGTGCTTGCCCAGTGGTCTGCTGCATAGCGGCGACATGCGGCTTCTCCGAGCCAAGAATCTTCTGCGTGTACGCTTCCGCGGCCTTGTGATCCTTTTCTCCCGAGCTTATATCCCGTTCGATCTCGCCAATAGCCTGAGTGTCTATGTCAGCTTCTGTGGCGTTCAGCTCAGCGAGCACTTCGTGGTAGAACTTGTAGAAGAAGCCGAGCGCAAGTGACTTTCGATACGTCGCCATGCCACCCGGTACGCCGAATCGAAGATCAAAGTCCTCCTCCAGAGCACCCATGACGCCTTCTAGCGTGCTGAGATCTGTGAGTTTCTTGCCCTGCAAGAACGATACCGCTTTCTTCGCGGCGATAGTCGTAGGCGCCATACCACCATACACCAGATCGACGCTTTCCACCACATCATCCTCATTGAGCGAAATGCGAAGAGCTGCATTCACGATCGCGATATCATCGTCCTTCCTCTTCGCCTGCTTGTAAGCACGCATGTACTCGCCCTTCTCCTTGGCCACCGGAATCTTCAGGCTCGCGATGACTGCGTTTGGTTCTAATGCGGTTGAACGGTAGCCCTTGAAAAAGGTCGACATTGGGATCTCGGTTGTCTCCTTTAGCGATTTGGCGACAAGAGTCGCATTGCTCGCCACGAATACAGGGTTCAGATCGGATATCGGACTCGCCGTCGCGAGATTACCAGCGGGCGTGCCCACATTCCGGATCTGCCGACCAGCAAAGTACCGGATCTGCTTCAAGATCGCAGCGAATGGTTGGCCTCTCGTTTCCCCATAGTGCTCGAGTGCCTTTCTGCAAATGTCTTCTAGATCTGTGAGAACAACGTTCCCGCCAATCTCAAGGTATTCGTCCGAGAAAGAGTATTGCCGTAGCTCAGGAATATCGCCGACGAACACCGATGCGCTGTAGTTCTGTGCCTTGAATTTGATCTCAATCTGCGTCTCTGTGCTTCCTCCGATAATCTTTGCTGACGGGTAGACGTCCTTGATCTCCAGCAATTGTTCTAACGTGACTGGTCGATACCACCTCTTTTTCTTGGTTCCAAAAGCGAGCGGTTTGAAATCGTGTTTCCGCAGTTGTGGCGGAAAGATCAATTCAGTATCTGGCTTGTATTCGATGAATCCTGGAGGAGTAAATTTCTTGATGGGTTGAGAATCGCCATCTTCTCCGTTGCTCTTACAGCAGCCCCCGCCATTTGCGCCCTTCTCCATACAGCATCCGCCTCCCCCGTTTGTGGTCGCCTTCCCGCATCCTGCTTTTGCGCTAAAGCTCTGGGCGGCATCCAATATCGGCCGGTATCCCGTACACCGACATAGATTCCCATCGAATGCTTCCTCAACGTCGTGTTCGGAGGGCGAGTCGTTGTTTCGGAGGAGCGCGTAAAGGCTCATGACAATGCCTGGCGTGCAGAATCCACACTGACTGCCATTGCCTTTTGCTATCCTCTCTTGTGCCGGATGTGGGTCCTTCACGTTCCCTATTCCCTCTACTGTTATAACGTGCTTTCCATCCACGCTGACGAGCGGTGCGAGGCATGCGTTTACGGAGGCGTGGTATATCTTCTTCGTGGTAGGGTTGTATTGCGATATGACCTGTCACGAATACTTAGTTACTGTCGTACGATGTTTGTACAGGGCCCCACGATTTTCCCCAAAGGACTCGCTAGGAAATGAAAGTGGCGAACATACAACTGTGCAAGCTCCGCACCCTCCTTCCGCGCAACCCAGCTTTGTCCCTGTAAGACCAATGCCCCTTAAGTACTCGAGGAGCGTCACTTCAGGATCCGCAGAATCGAGTACAACCTTGGTCCCATTGAGGTAGAACCGTAACGTGTCGTCGTATGTCGAAGTAACGGTGCTCAGAGATTGGGACGCTTCCGCAGATACTGCAGGCCCAGGGACGACTATGCCAGGTGCCATCCTGGAGGGGTATCAATGAATAGCGAGAACAACGCGAAATAAAAATACGACGAGGTTTTGTGAGAATTTGTGCGAGAATCAAAGAAACGCCTGGGATTGGGGTTCCAAGTGGGGAACGGAAGCTAGATATGATGCTCTCGTCAGATACAGATCTAAACTCCACGCGTCTAGCTCAGAACAAGCAAAGAGCGAATAAGAAAGCGCGCATTCGCGTCTTATCATAAGGGCCGCCATGGCTTCCCGCGGCATGCCTTCGGCCTAGTCATGCAAGTGCAGGAGGGCGGCGGTCTCCGCGACGGGTTCGAAGCTTGGAGGGGCAACCCCACTCGATGAGATCAGGACTAGCGCGATCACCGTGCTTGGGCGATCGTTCAGACTTCGATCACCCACCCACCGTGCTCTACCAATACGAGACGGAAACGTCCGCTGAACGGCTTATGGAGTTCGCCAACTTGCTGTGAGTTCCATGCGCCATCTCCGCCATCTCAGCCTGCGACAGCACAAGCGTGCCCAGCAAGCCCTTCGATACGCTCACCGCACGACGGCGACGAAACAGGGCACAGATAGGAACGCGATCGATCTCGTCAAATAGTTGTATACTGTAGAATTCGATGATATCACAGACGGTAAGGAATTCGCTGCGGTTTGGTGCTGGGTACGCGCCGTGGAATACCGTCCAGCTCTGTCAATACCTTTGGCTCCTCCCTGTTCAATGCATGTACCTATTCGAACTCCAACCCTACACCCTATGTCGCTTCCCACCACGAAGATCTAGTTCACTCTTAGCGAGGCGCTTGCGAACACATTTGGGACTATTCCAATGCTGGTAATCATTCACATGCCTGAAGAAACCTCTTGTTCGTGCCCAAATTCCGCAAGCACGCTGCACATAGCGAATGATCAAGGATTTGTTCGCCATTGGAAACCTCTTCGAACACCCTCTTCTTCAGAGCTCTGCATTCCTCATCCACCCACTCATCAGGTGCAGGTTGCCCCGCAATCACTGGGCCAATAGTGATAGGTCTATCGACGCTCTCAGCCGATATGTGTTGTCAGTGGGGCTGATCGGTCAAGCCTCTCGGAAGTGAGCATTTAGCAGACGAGACCAAGCAGATCATCGCGGTAGTCGAATGGCAAATCGAGGCCCTGATGATATCAATAACCTTTGGTCTGGGCTTCGAACTGCGATGAGCTGGTACATAATGCAGCCGAATGTGTATACATCAGACTTCCCCGAGCATGCAGAGCGATTTTAACGTGTCTCCTATGCAATAGTTCGGTCTGATAGCAGAATAGACTAGACGTGATGTTTACGGGCGCAGTGTTCCCCGGGGTTGCGCATTGGTGGGCGAATCTGGTATCCATGTTCTAGACGGGACTTGCGAATCCAAAGTCCACGACAACCAGCTCGGGTACGTCCGCTTGAGTGAGTGAGTTCCAAGAACCCTTGAGCAGAATCACGTACAGACGGGTTAGCATCGAGCAACACAAAAAGACGTAGGCCATAGCCCATTGTGAGGCGTCATGTCTTGATGTAGCACGTTCTGCTGTGACGATACATAAGCGCTTCCGCGATCTGGATGCCCATGCTAATGATCTGAGCCTCAGAAAGCATTTGCTGCGATGCTTAGCTGTAAGTTCCACTCATTGCATATTCAGCAGTAAGTTACTTTGCGCCTCGAAGCATATGAACCTGTTGATCAAGGTCCTTCTCCTCGAAGCATTCTAGGAAAAACGATGAAGTTTCCGTCGATAGGTTGTACTCTATCGCATCGAGTAGCGCGGCAATATATGGCCCGCTTTGGAGGTCCCGCCTCCGATCCATTTGACGATCTAGTACGTTAGTCCTTCACTTGTGACTATGAGCTTACCGTCGAACGGCATGATGGGGGCGTACAATTGGTGTATTGCGACGAAGAAAAGACGGAAGATGGAAGATTGAAGATGGCGGGTTCGACGCATTGTCTCCTCGGGTGATGGCTAATATCGAGAAGGGCTAGCGTGCACACTAGGTGAATTGGCGGCGATCTCGTTTTCCTGGCTTCCTCTGCAGACTTCATGGTGATTAAGAAATTGTAAACTTGGTTGAAATGTCCTTAGTACATCAGCATTTAAGGTCTGCTTTTCAGTTTATCCGGTTTCCCACGTGCGCGCTGCATCTTCTCTCGTTGTGCCGCTGCCGATTGGGCCAGGGTCATCCTTGCCCTCCCTCGTGGAGGCGGACGGCAAGCCCAACTGGTTGCATACTTTACGATTAATCTCTCGAACAAAGAAAAGCGTCCACACGCCAAAAGCCGAGGACTCGTGCAGCAGTGTTTTGCAGTTCTCTTTGCAATGGTGGTCAACATATCAACTGACCACCTACGGTTGTCCGAAACTTACCTCAGTCAGCACGACCGACACGCTGCAGTATTTTTACGTCGCCTAGTTGACAGTAATTCGAAGACTCTCTACTGAGAAGTGATCATGCTCCATCCATCCAAAGGACCCCATGGCGTACTCCGCCACGGCCTCTTTCCAGGCCACGCTAACTACAGCAGGCGGCAACCTAGAACATCTCGAGACTCATAGCATACCACACGGGACAACTACCCTGAATCAATGGCTAGAATTCCGGGAGTCACAACGGCTGCGACATTCACGATGGCTACTTGAGCCTTACTGGACGCCTTGCACGCTACCGGGGTGTTAGTTGAGGCACAGTGACGAGACTACTTTGGCGTACGCCACCTGCACCTACGGCTGTGTCCGCCCTTACCTTTCCATCTGCCTGATATAATCGAGCAACTTCGCCGCAGAGCAGATCGTTGTCACGCTCCGGGTCCGCGATGGTGTTTCTCGCAACCTGAGTCTGCCTAGCCTAAACCTACCTCTCAGCGCCGCACTTGTGCGGCACAGAACACACGTGAAGGAAGATGAAGGTGCTTCATGCGACTATAAGTTGAGACCATTCTTGCAGCTGTGAAGAGGATATCCACAATCCCAGAACACACTTCACCATTCGATCTTGCCTTCAGTCCTTCTATCAACCCCACGCATTATCCTCAATATCTCAACATCCCTTCCTCTCCCACATTCACGATGTATCAATATAGCGGAGCAGCTGGCGGTGCCTATGGCCGGTTTCCTTGCCGGAGGTGTGGGCGGATTTTGAACGATGTCGCCAACGCTCACTGCGAAAGTTGCAAGGTAAGCTCTTGGGTGTTCACCATATCACATTGACTAACTCAAGTCTGCTTGTAGGTCATAGTGGAAGAAGAGTCTCAGGGTGGAAAGTAAATGCCAATATCTGCTCATCGCCATTGAGTGCCACACGCGGCGCATCTGTCGGCTCAATCCCGCACCTCTTGTTCCGGCCGACTGCGTTATTTTTCGGCACTCATTGAATGATCTTACACTCGCGATGAGGCGGGGATGCCTTCGCTTTCGGGGGTTGCTGTTTACTATTGACTGATGTGGGGCTTGTACTCTTGGGGCTGTTTCGTACTTCGTTTGCTCTTCCCAGTTATTCACTTTGAAATATCATTCCTTCTCTACGCTGCAACTTATCGTATGCCATTGATGTCCTGGAGGGAACGATTAGTCGCCGCAAATCATAGCGCGCACGCGCTTGAGAAGGGGAAAGTGCGGCTTGACATCTGGAAAGCATGACGTCTCCGTCACCTCGCCCATTCCTGGCCACCATTTTCGAACGTTAGTACAAACTGAACACATTTAACGCCGGAGTCATATCATCATCTTCATTATTCGCTACTCGGGGTTAACCCTCCGTTGCAGTTACCCGGAGCCGGAGGAGGGAAGAAGAGGCAAATCCGCACCTGCAGAAGAATGGCGCAGCGACTGGAGAGCTGTCAATAAAGGCATCAATCGGGAAGGGTTCGCTGCGGTTATTCGCATTTGCCGCACGACATCGGACATCGGAGATTCGGTATAATGGCCAATCAATCTACCAAGCACCAATCGTTTATCGCAAGATCATCGGAACCAGTCACGCAATTCACAGCACACCATGTCGGCGGACGAACACAGCTTCAATGCTTTTGTCTTGGCTGATTCAAAGCCAACGAAACTATCTAGTACACTGTTTTCCCCCGGCCTCATGGCTAAGTCTTCACTTACTGCATATTTTGCCTGGCCCCAGGCACACGGCGTTACGGAGTGCACATACTTTCCGTTCGCAGGATATCACAGACTCCAGTCCGAGACACTGTGTACCGGGACCCCTCCGCATAGACTTTAAAGATTGCGGTTCTGTACCCCAACCACAGAACCAGAGAGCAGTCGAAAGGAGCACCTAAAAGAATCGTGTGGTTGCATCTTCATGTTTCGTCCATTGGGGCGGCCACTGTTGACGAGCCAATTGGCCCCTTCGGGACCCTCGCTCTCAATTCACTAGGGGCTCTCAACCTGGACAACCGACACCTCATCTTGCAGAAATGGCATTACAGCGCAAACCAATCAGCTACCGTGCGATGTCATGATGGTACGGTCACGTACCAGTCTGCGTCGTATAAGGCTTAAACATCAGGCAACCAAACAACCACCTACCGAACAGTCAGAGACGCGGTATCGCATCTGCTGGCTATCACCAAGCAGTGTGGTTAGGCCAAGCAAGCGACGTGGGAAGCTACGGAAGTCTTACCCGACAGCAATCTAAAGACAACCGCGCTGACGTGACACGTTACCTTCATCCACTTCGGACTTTCCACTCAAGATATCCTCGAAACCAAGGGGCTTGAACGCACAAACGATGGCTACACATGCCCGTTGACCGTGATCATGTTGCCATAAACGCGCACAGCTTACATCGCTACATTACAATCAAGCGACGCATGACACATACGCACTCACTACACAAATAATCACGATTCAGGCTATAACAAGTGGCATGTGCTAAAACGGTTCGTCGTGTCATGTCTATCCGGGGCTATTGAGATAGCACTTGCTCGCCGGGAGGTTAGCTCACTGCAACAGAGGCCTCCCGATGGCACAGTCGAAGTCGAATTAACAAGATGTGTCAACCACAAGATCTTCACTGATCATCAGAGCAGACACAACGCTATATATGCTGCCCCGGTCGTTTTGAGCTACAGGATTCCTGTCGAAAGCTGTACCGTTTCGCACCTCGACAGTGCCAGTAATGGCTACCTAGCAATAGTGGTAGCCTACGTCTCGAATCAGTTGTTCTGGGAAAGAAATTGACCCCCGAAGGATTGTTTGCATTCATTTTCAAGAAGCGGGAGGGTGACGCCCGAAGCTGACGTTCCCGCTCCCGCCGTCTTATTACTACGCCGCGAAACTCCAGCCACGAACGCCGCTCCTTGACCCTCGCGGTCGCTAATTGGTAATATTGCACGTGGGTGCTCGCAATTGGAGGCCTCGGCTCGGAAGGATGGGTTGGTCACACTGTCCAGCGGCAGACATCAGAAGAGCCGGACTGCACCGCTTTGCCGTTTCGCCGCAATGCTTCTATCAGTCTCCGAGCGTGCACAACCCTTTTTCTTGATAACTCTTATTCTTCGCGGCAGTCGGTTTTTATCCAAAAAGCAGTTACGTTCTGGTGGTACGGCAGTGGAAATGGCAGCTTAACGTATCCAGAAAAAAGGCCGCCAGACTGATAGATCCAACAAAAAGAAATTGCACCGGGCCAGTCTGTCGGCATACCAACTAATAAACAATAACGAACCCTGAGGAAGATCGGCGTTGTACAACATGCTCAACCGATCATGTGATCAGACGTTCATGCATGCAGTGCGCGCCTTTGAACTGTGACTAGGATGAGCCTGTCGGCTGTGTCGGCTGACAACCATAATCGAACGTCTGTTCTCGTGCGAACCTGGCCAGAGAGTGCCCCTTGCAAGTGGGGGCCTATGGTCTACCAACTTTGACCAGCCGTTTTCGAGTGCGCTATCCCGTGCGCTATCTTCTGTGGTTCACTGAACGATAGCGAAAGCTTGGAGAATCACAAAGCGTGTGAGTTTTCTTCGGTACACTGCACCGGCGCGTCTCACCCACGGGTAATAGTTCGCGTACCTTACTGTGTTGAATTGTTGCGCCTCCCAGTGGAAACGCCGCGTTCAACCTGCCGTCCAAATCCCATGCCCTTAAGCTTCATAAGGCTTACAGGCTTAGCTGATTTGCCCATTGTCTCGGAAGGCATGAAGAACCCGAGGATGATCAGACGCCACACTCGAGGCAATCTCATCAATTCGGGATCGGGC
>Ga0247803_1000660_pt1 | contig 18326 bp, 25 predicted proteins | sample UWRJL014104B1_FD_180928 | JGI IMG/M metagenome (GOLD analysis project Ga0247803, IMG submission 180928) | Plant litter microbial communities from Arlington Agricultural Research Station in Wisconsin, United States - UWRJ-L014-104B-1 | ecosystem: Environmental > Terrestrial > Plant litter >...
TCATTTCAAGCAGCAACTCCTTCAACTCACCAACCTGCTCTTTCAACTTATGAATTTCCAGCACCGCTGCCTCGGTTTCGACGTTCGGCTTCGTAGCTTGCACCTTCTTGTCCCAGCCATCGGCTTCGAAATCGCACTCGCCCATCACCTGCTCCCACTCATGCTGCACGTCGTCGTCGTCCTCGCCCCTCTTGCGGTTGAACTTGACGCGCCTCGCTTGCTTCGTCTCCAACCACGCGGTGACAAGCAGCAAGGGAGAGTAAATAGTGCCCATGACGTAGTCGTTGAGGCGGTTGTATCTGGCCTCGGAAAGCCACCATTCAAAGGGCAAGATAAGACAGAACATCTCGATGAGGTTGAAGGGCGCGATAAAGACGTTTTCGTCGGGCGCGCGCACGAACTGCATTGTTTTCTGCGAGAAGAGGGCCATATATTCGTCGATGGCGTTTTCGGTGATGTCTTCGTAGGCCGAGTTGTAGAGAGCGATGAGGATGTTGAGGAGGATGACCATTACAACGAAGGTAAAGATGTAGTATAGGATGATGCCGAAGGGGGGCTGTTGGGGACTTGTTAGCGCTAACACCTCATTGGGAATCATCGTAGACTTACGGCGAAGTTGTCAAAGCCTTCGAATTCGGGGCTCTGCATGACGGCTTTGAGCATGGCTTCTACCACGAAGCCCGTGTCGGAGAGGGAGTCATCTGTGAGATCCATGCCGATGAAGGCTTGCAGGAAACCGATCAGAACGACCATCAAGAGCGCGAAGAAGATGAGCGACTCGCGCATCATGACCTTGAGCACGACCAACATCGCGCCGAAGAAGCGGTACGTATCCAGGTATAGCAGCAGCCGCATCCAGAACATGGGTGCCGTGAAAGCCAAGAAGTTGTAGCTGAGCTCGTTGAAGTGCATGCGGAGAGTGTGATCGCTGGTATGGCTGTAGGCCACGAGGCGCAGGACGAACGAGGTAGCTAGCAGCGCGTACAGGGTCGAGTTGAAGACATTCCAGAAGCCAATGTAGAAACGGCCGACTTTCCAGAACTTGGCCGCCTCGTCGCAGATGAAGCCCACGGTGAAGAGGTAGAGCAGCGCTTCGACGATATCGAGGTCGCCGGACGGGTTGATGGTGTTGATGGCGCCCGTGTAGAGCGCCAGGTAGACGACGGACACGGCGATTTGCACCGCATTCTGGTACCGCGGCACGCGCATGCGGTCTGGGTCGAGATGCGACCAGTAGTCCGTGTTGGTCTTGCCTTCGTAGTTGACGAAGCGGTTCGGGTCCTCGTCGTCCTGCACCAGCCATCCACGCCAGAGGTACGAGATGCACTTCTGGTAGCCCGACGACCCAATGACCGTCAGCGCATGCAGATCCACAGCGCGTTCGATGGCGTTCGCCGGCATCGTGGGCTCGCCATCCACAAGGATCGAGTACCGCTTAAGCAGCACCTCCTCCATCAGATAGTCCATGTCCTCCTCATCCTCAATGATGTGCTTGGCCAGCATCTCAGCCGCCGCAGCGCGCACCTCGTGCAGATCGGCATCCCACAGCTCCTGCGTTGCCTGGCTCTTGAACCACTTCTTGACGACGAGCAGACAGTACACGATGCAAGCCTTGTATTCCTCGCCGCCGGCCTGCTTGGATGTGTTTAGAACAGCGGCTGTGAGGATGCCGCTGTGCGGCTTGGTGATTAGTTCCACCTCGAGCTCGCATGGTATGACCTGCTCGATCTGGTGCTTGAGGCGGAGGGCGACTTTGGTGACTTCCTTGGCGGGGAACGGCGGCGGCGGGGCGCGATCGCGACGCGTCGGGAGGACTGGGGAGTCAGTGAATGGCTGTTCGAGGGGCGCGCAATCGACTCACGCTGCCGGATCTCGTCCTGGACCTGGTGCCGCGTGTGTCGCCTGTCGTTGCCGTCGGAATTGAAGAGACGTCCCCAGCGAACCATGGCTGCGGCGGAGCTTCGTCGAGCTCTGCGAGGTACGACGGAAGGGCTGCGATGGGAAACAGGCAGCGCACTTCACGGGTTGCAGGTCAATGGTCAGCTGCAAAGCGCTCGACGGGAAAAGAAAAAGGATCGTCCAGCGCAGCGCATGGATGATGATGATAAGAAAGGAGCTGCGGAGCTGGTGTTCCAACTTTTGGGTTGCGCTAACAGAAACCTGGCGGGCGTCATATGTCGACCGACCCCCCAATCCCCACTCCACTCCTGGCCCGAGCTCGCGCGTTGCAGCTGCAGCCTCGCCATGCCGTCGGGAATCGTGAAAATCATAACCATGGGCTACTGTACATTCCACCCGGAGGGTGAACAGGACCAACTTTCCCCAATAACGCCAATGCAGTATCCGACGTAGCCCTCTATGCATCTGCCTCCACCACGCCGCCCTCGTCGCTCGTGCTCTCGTCCTCGTCGCCGCTGACCTCCTGGTTCTCCCGCTCGCGCTTCTCCATGAGCGCGGCGAGCTCTGCATCGTCGTTCTCGGTAACCGCCTTCGGCGCCATCTTCACGCTGCAATCGCCTCCCGCAGCCGTGATGCTCTTCTTGATATCCTCAATCGCCTGCTCCAGCACCGAGATACCGACCGTCTTGTCGAGACATTGTGACGTGAGCACTGTCGCTGTTAGTTCAAGTCCAGGCCAGAGCTAGGGCCAGAGCATACCATAGAGCGGCGGCGACACGAGCTTCACCTTGACGTAGGTGTCGGGCGTGTTCTTCGCTTCGGCGCAGCGCAGAGCCGTCTTGACCGCGTCGATTCCTTCGTAGCCAAAGCAGGTAACTGCTCGGGTTAGCACTATCCAGCCCAGAAAAACGGTCCGACCTACCCTCGATATCCGACCGCACCTTGGTGGGCTGCGGCGTGAGCCTCTTGCCAATGTATGACTTCAGCTCATCCATGACCGCGTCGCTCGTGGCGGTGACATCGTTCCACACGTCGGGATTTGTGATGGAGAGCTTGAAGGCGTCGATCGAGTGTCCGTACTTCTTGTTCAGCGGCCAGCCAATGTTCTTGTAGAGGTCTTCGATCGGCGTGCTGGTCTTCTCTGCGACGTGACGCATGATAGAGTGCACCATCTTGGACTTGTTGTACCGCTCCTCGCACTTGATGATGTCTTCGGGGGACACTCGGCGCTTCGACAGATCGATGTAACCCTTGTCCTTGTCCACACGTAGTACGACCACGACCTCGTTGCGTCCGACGCGGATGAGCTTCTGAATACTGCGGATACGTCGTCGAGAGAGCTCGGAAAGCAGAATCATGCCGTCGATATTGTCTGGGCCAAATTAGCTTCCAGCGCGAAGAAAAGCCGGACAGAGAATTACCATATTCAAGGAGCTTGACATAGGCGCCCATCTCTGCGATTTGCTTTACATTCACCATGACAAAGCTCTCCACCTCAGGATATTTGTCCTCGTAGAACCGGGAGTTGGTGAGAGACATGGCGGGCCAAGGGTGTGTCGTAAATGCGGCTGAGCGCGGGGATCGGGTACGTTGGATAGGTATCTGAGGGATGGCAGGTTGCGTGGTACAGCGGACGTGGGCTGGCGGCGGCGAGGTGTTGTGGGTGTGGGCTTGGTGGGATGCGCGCGCTGAGTCAATTTCGCACAATGGCCCCGCGGGTGCCAAGTGAGCCGCACTAGTCTAGATCCGGTATAGCCCAATTCACCCACAAAAGGGAATCCGCCGCGCAGCTTGACGTCGCATTACTCGATATCCGTCGTCCTATCTTCATTGTAAAAGGGGTCTATAGAGCCTTTGGAGTCTAATACGCACGTATGCTTTCTCCAATCATGAGAGGTTTACGACGAAATCATATAGCGGGAGCGAGGCTGTTACACCTCTTCCTGTGCTATCACCGCAGATCTGTATAATAAAACGTCCTTTCGGTCTCTATCCGCCATGATGCAATCTCAGAGGTACAACTTCTTCCGACGGGCTGGTATCTTGCCAGCATTGTAGCTGCAATCCGAGGGCCGCACCTCGCGCCACAACAAGAGAAGGGCGTCTAGCTCTCACTCCCTCTTCCGCATTTGCCCAGACGCCTTAGCCCTTTTGCGGAGTTTTGCTTTCAAAATCGTCGCATTTTGAAACAATGTCCTCAGACGTTCACTGTACTGAAGGTCGAGGGATACAACACCATTCCACCCACTTGATCGGAACCCCCTGATCCGGGCACAACCCGACGAGCAGGTCGGCCACCTAGACGGCCGGATCATCGCACATGTCGCCACAATTGTCTATCTAGAAGCAAGTCTACCAGCCCCTCAGATATTGTTTTAAGCAGGCATCCCGTAACATCATAGGATGTCCAACGGATGGACTGCCTGCTAACAGGTGTCCGCAAACTTTTGGGCGAAAACGAGCATGTCGGGCTGCGATCCCAAGACTTCAATCACAGTTCTTCCAACGCGGAAATCCGCTTTTGGTACGACTGGTCCAATCGACTGACTCAAACCCAGTCGCCTCGTGCAAGCCATCTCTGCAGCAACATCTCCCAGTATCGCACTACGCGATATGGCCCTAATACTCACGAACATCATTGCATTCACTGCAGTGTGGGCTCTTCGCAGCGGACTTGGCGAAGTGTCCAAAGAAGCGTTGCGACACCAAGTTCCAGGTAATATACAACTTAGGTAGGAAGGAGTTCTCGTTTATCGTTCACAGGGTTTTGGGACATCTGCAATTGCCGATGGATAAGACCTGGCTCGCTCAGCTGGAGGCGCCGCTGTTGGAGTAGAACAGCGGATGGGTTTTTCATAAGTAGGTTGTGCGCTCGTTAGGGCGCGATCGACGTTCGCGTTATGTGTACCATTCGTTCTTATTTAATTCAGGGATTATACGTAAGTTGAGGTTGACTCTTAATCATCCACTTTACGACACCACCATCGGCACCCAGCTTCGCAAACATACCAAATGCGTGCCGGGATGAATTCTCAAAAAGCCTCTATTGCTAGTATCCGGCTTCAGCTCTATATTTTGGGTAAGCTAACCTAATCACAGCTCATAGCTGTTATGCTGAGTCTCAGCGCAGGGCTATTTCGGTTTACTGAAGCGGTCGCATGGTCCAGCATATTCCCATACGCGTACTTCATGATTCGGTCCTTCCATTTAATTAGTGAAGAAAATATCGCTCTTTTTGCTGGCCTCCTAGTGTCCATCTTTACATTCAGCGAGTTTCTCACTGGGATGCTATGGGCATGGGTTGCGGATCAGATAGGGAGAAAGCATACGCTTCTCATTGGTGTTGTTGGTAGTCTAGCATCTACCGCAGTGTTTGGGCTTTCCAGGAATATAATACTAGCAACGACTGCAAGAGCTATCGGTGGGCTCATGAACCCGAATGTGGGCGTGGTGCAAACGTGCATCGGGGAGTTGGCCACACACAAGGAACAGCAGGGTTCGCCACGATTTCGAGTTTAAAACTGAACTTTTTGCTGATACACTGCAGCGAAAGCCTTCTCGATAGTCCCGTATTCGCGGGGAATTGGGTACGTAATCTGTTCTTAACACGCCAGCCCCCACTCATTCCACCAGGAGTTTGGCCGGTCCAGTGATCGGCGGCTTTCTAGCAGAGCCTAGCAAACACTATCCTACAGTGTTCCCCGGCTCGGGTTTCTGGGCGAGATATCCGTATTTTCTCCCCAACCTAGTCGTTGTCATATTGCTAGGCGTTACACTGCTCACAGGTTTCTTTTTCTTTGAAGAAACGCTGCCAGAGAAAGCGCAGCCGCAAGAAGAACTCGGTCTGAGATGGGGACGTCAATTCTGCGGTCTTTTCAAATACCCAGTCTTTACACCGCGAGCCGCTATACGCCGGAGCCCGCAAGACACGGATGTTGAAATGCACAACGAAGGCCATTCTCCTCAACAGTCTCGCGAAACGCACTCCGATAACAACATACCAGTCTTTGAGAACGAACTCAACGTGCAAGATCCGGCGTCGGGGACTAGAGTTATCACCAAACAGGTGGTACTCCAAATCATTTCGGTGTCTCTGCTGGCGTTTCACAAAGTCGCTTCGGATATCATTGCGCCCATCTTCCTCGCCTCCCGTTTGGCGCAGCAGCAGAGGATAACAATTATAGAAACGTTTTTAAATTTAGCGGCGGTTTAGAATTAAGCACCCGTCAAATCGGGCTGATCCTACTATCTCAAGCCGCTGTTGCCGTCGTAGGACAATATCTCATCGTTCCACGCCTTCTCGATGCTTTCGGTGCATTACGAGTCTATCTTTATTGCCTTTGGATATATGCTATCATGTATATCATCACACCCTTCACTGTTCGGCTGCACAAGCCGGGATCCGTTATCGCAGTAACTTTTGATCTCTTAATCAAAGTTATGCTCTCCTGCACGGGCTACACCTGTTCAGCTATCCTGTACGTTATACGACATAGGCTATTTACGAAGCTGACTCTGGGTTAGTGTGACGAACACGGTACTAGCAAAAAGATTTCTCGCGCGGATAAATGGTGCGGGAGCATCATTTGGATGCTTAGCCCGTTCCATCGGACCACTGGTGGCTGGGAAGATGTTCGATTTGGGAATGAAGATTCATTATATCATTGTTCCATTCTGGATACTAGCTGCAGTGGCAACATGTGGAGCGGTTGAAAGCGCTTTGCTATCCGATCACCCTTAATTGTACCACTGTTTCAAAAGAAACGAGCGTTCAAATTTTCATCTTCACCTTGAGTTCTAGTCTTCTCGCTCAAGTCAATGTATAATCACCCGGATGATTTCAGGGCGGTGTATGCTATTCGGATGATGGAGACCTACCATCAACCTTAAGTCTGATTTAGTCATGAAGCTTCCAGCCAGACTAGCCACCCTGACTGCAGGACCAACGAGATCCTCTCTATCTCCTATGCTTCCCATTGGGGTTCTTGGGACCATGTATGGAGTACACCGACGAGGTTGTCCGATGCGTTGAGTCTAGTGTCCATATACCCAGGGAAAAGAGTTGACTTTGATAACGTACACGGCCCATTTTGCTGCGAAACATCTTGCCATATGTTGAATCGCGGCTTTCGTTTATTGCAAGATGACATTACTTATTTGCAACACCCTGTTGCGACAGCTCATGGTGAGTTGTGATCCGGAGGTTCTTCCTCTCGCAGCTGAAAAGCTGGGGTATCAGCTCTGTGGTGAGTTGTGATATCAGCCCCACTCATGAATTCCGGTGTCAAGTATTTTTTGAAAGATACGCCAATCATAATGGAAGATCGTATCGCGCCCGGTAAGTGGCTGCCTCTCCAACGCCTCTCTCCAGATTGCGCACACCCTTTTCACCATGCTCGCCGACCAGGTCAGCGATGAGAGTTTAGGCATCCTCGTGCATCTCAAACAGGCAGTCGAAGTTCTCTGAAATTCGCTCCAGGTTGTTGCCTTTTGGAATTACCGAAAGCCCAAGATGAATCATATGAGAGAGGACAATCTGCGCAAGGGTTTTTCCATACTCCGTTGCCAGCTCTTTGATCTAAGAGAGTCAGCCCGTCAAAGATGTTTCAAGTGAGATAACACCCAGCGATTCCGCACCTTGTCATCTAGCAGTGATCCAGGCCCCACACGCCCAATTCGGTACGGCACAGGTGGGCGCCCTAGTGGGCCATACGCAATTACGTGGATATCGTGAGTCTAACAGAATCGTGCCAACCCTTTTTGAGGGAATTACGGGTTGAGCTCGACCGAATCACGACAATATGGATCCTGCAGGCACTGAGAAGCCCCTTCAGCTTCGGACTGGAGAAGTTGGAAACCCCTATAACGATGTGGTATTAGTTCATGTAAAGCAAAGGTTCACCGGATGTGGGCGCATGCTGACAGCCAGCAGAGGGAATGGACCATACCAATCAGCTTGGATTTCCCTTCGTCAACCAGTTTCTCCATTGCAGCCCAAGTAGTTTCAAAGTCTCGAAAAAGCTCTATATCGACGACAGGCTGTGTATGGTCAGTCATGAAAGTTTGCGTGAATAAAATTGGAAGGAAAGCTCACCTTTCCGTCCGCCTTACGGAGTGTGCCGTAACCCTCGGTCTTGGTGTACGCACATGGAACTAGGCGTATGTCATTTGATGCTGCGTATAAGTTATAGCTGGTTGGTCAGTGCGGGCGGTGTACAATGTATCAGACTGACTATGACGATTAGCAACTAAGTCAAGTCTGTCGCCCGACTGGCATCCATACCATACTCCAATCCAAGGTTCTTCAAACTCATAGCCCCACAGATACGTGCTCAGGGGCGTGGAAACAGTTGTGACAATGAAGAGCTCCTCCCTTGTAACTCCACTTTTGCGGATTGCTTCATCTTTATCTCGCTCCACGGAGCCCCATCCATACGCGAGTGCTGCGTCGATATGTCGATAGCCGATCTTCAGCGCATGCAGCACAGACGCTTAGACTGAACCATCGGGATATTGCTTCGGGTGTACTTGAAAGGTGCTCAGACCTTGTGAAGACACACGAGCGTCGTGACCTTCAGCGGAAACGAGGTAGGCAAAGGCATCTTCGGCGGGCGAAATGAAGGTGCGGTGCGAGTCTGAATATTCAACGCCGTGGGAAGAGAGCGCCTGTTATCGATGTCGTATGACAGCGTCTGAACTTGGGGGCCGGAACCGGTGAAGGAGGGGGCAGATAAGGTGAGGCAGAAGGGCACGTACGAAGAGTCATGTTGACGCGACTTACCCAATTCGGGTGGGGTGAGCGCAGTGGCCCGGGCGCTTAAAAACACGAAGGATACACATTTCCTCATCGCCCCAATCGCGGACTCCCACGTACGAAGCCTCTATTCAAGGACTCAGCATGTCACAACTACCTGCACCCATCGTCGAAGTTGACGTTGGTCATCATCCTGGAGAAGCCCCTTCAGAGCCACCCCACAAGGCTACCGTGGACGGATCTTGTCAACTCAATAGGGCTGTTGACGCCACCATGTCGCACTTAGTTGCGCCTCTTGTCGAGGTTGACGTTGGTCGTCACGGTGGAGAAGATGCCCCTGCAGATCCTCCTCCCAAGCCTACCGTGGGTGGGCCTTTCCAACTCGATAAGGCCGTCATAAGAGGTATTATTCCCGACCATTACCGATGTGAACCAGATAGGGGTCTAACACAATTGTAGTGCTACCGCTGCTTAGCGTAGACGTACATTCAGCGCGCCAATACGGTATGTCGTTATGGGGACATACCGCAAAGATCTCTGTTCGCTTGCAAAGCAACGAGAACAAAAGTTACTTCTTGAAGGTCAGTCAGTATGGAAGCGGGGTATGTAAGATCTCCAGCATGTGCTTATAAAAAGACTCGGATAGACAATGTCCCTCGGAGCAACTGGGCGTCTCATGATCGAAGGCGAATTCGAGTCCTTGAAGGCCATTCACGCGGTATCGCCAGAGCTCACCCCAGAGCCACTTGCCTGGGGTAAATACGACCAAGAAGAGCCAGAAACGTATTTCCTCCTGGCCCAGTTTCGGGAGGTTGGCGAACAGCCTCCAGATGCCGTCAAGTTCACGGCTCGATTGGCAGACATGCACAAGCGCTCAGTATCACCGACCGGCAAGTTCGGCTTCCATACAACGACGTGCCACGCAAAACTTCCTCAGGTGACCAATATATGGGAGGAGTCGTGGTCTGTGTTGTACCAAAAGCAGCTCGCGCAAATGGTCAAGCTAGACGAAGACAAGCACGGCATATGGCCAGAGTTCCAACACGTCTGTCGATTGACAATCGAGAAGGGTATGTCGCTTCAAGTGTGCTGCGATGATATCAAGGCGTTTATCCGGTTGTTGGTCGATTGAATCTGATTTGAGAGCTTTGCTGACTTCATGGTGAACCTCCAGTAATTCCGCGATTGCTGGAACCGCTCCAGTCCGAGGGGCGAAGCATCAAGCCTTGCTTGGTTCACGGCGACCTATGGGACGAAAACACCGCAACCGATATGGACACTGGAGAGCCGTTCATCTTCGATGCGGGGTCGTTTTACGCGCACAACGAGTACGACATTGGAAATTGGAGGGCGCAAAGGCATCGTCTGAGTAGTCGCGTTTACGTCGAGAATTACAAGCAGAACTATCGCGTGTCTGAGCCAGGTAAGCTATCAACAAGAGGATGTTGATTATCATGGGTTTTGCTGACAAGACTCAGAGGAGGAATGGGACGACCGTAACTTGCTCTATTCGCTGAGGTTTGACCTTGGAACAGCGATACTGATTCCAGGCTGTAATCAGCGACAAGTGTTAGTTCAGAGCGCTTAGCTATATGACGGTTTGAGCTAACATGGAGCATAGTGTTAAAGACAACATGACTTTGCTGTGTCGGAAGTACTTTCCGAAAGAGCTGTCTGCTGCTAGCAATACCAAGCTACCGATCGGGTTCACGGACAGTGTGTATAGTGATGAGTAAGAAGAAGAGGTCGAGGAGGATTCAGGCTGAAGGTAGAATGACGAAGGCGGCTGGGTTGGGAAAAATTAGTGCCTGGATAGTCGGCGATCTGAGTTTCTACCTTACACACCTTACATGTCGTCCCAACACACGTCTTATCAATTAAAGCCGATGCAGCCGCTCTCTCTGCCATTTTACGCCCGTTTCCAATTAAGATGTTCTTGATATGGCGCAAGATGGTGGAGTTCCAGGCGTTATGTACGTCGTCCACGTCGATGCCGAGTCTGGTGGCTAGTAGTAGCAGCGACACGGCGACGCGTCGTCGACCCGCTCAAGCAAACGAGAAAAGAACGAAATACTAATAATGGGAGGAGTATTGACGACATATTGCAAGCACAGGTATCAGAACCGCACCAGTCGACAAGGCCCGAATTAGCACATGAACACACGATGGATATACAGTACAGTCATCACCATTAACATTACTATTGATGAGAACTTCCTCTTTGCGGCAGTATTCAATTCGAAAGCTCGGCCCAAGACGAGAGGAATCTGGTGCATCGGCACCAAATCTCATCATCCAACCCAAACATGGAGAGAACTACCCAAGTGCACGGCACACGCACAAAAACAACCACTACTCTATTTCAAGTCGCTCTCGCAACAGACCACCCCATTACCGCGAGTCGCATATCCGAAGCATTATTACCCTCCACGCAAAGTTCATACCCGGTTCCGTGAGGATCGCCAGCACAATTATGCAGTGGGGGTGCTTAACTATAATACAATGTTAGTAGGTGCCGCGAATATGTACTAGGAGAAGAACTTTAGAAGAGACTCACAAGGCAAGCACAGCCGCAACAGCCAGTCCCGCAAGCCCACCAGGCACCATCGTACCCACAGCCGCAGCCGAGGGAGGAGCCTGGCTCGAGGTTGGCGTACCAGAGGTCTTGGTCTCGGACTTGGTCGCAGATGGAGAGTGGGATCCGCTCTGGGATGCGGATGCGGACGACGCAGCGGAAGAGGCGGACTCGGACGCGGCAGAGGAGATGCTAGAGGCAGACTCGGACGCAGCAGAGGAGATGCTCGAGGCGGACGCGGACGCAGCCGAGGACGCGCTGGATACAGCGGAGGACGCAGAGGACAGGATGGAGGAGATGACGGAGCCGATGGCCGAGGTCGCGGACGCGATCGGGTCCGTGGTTGCTGTAGACGAAGAAATGACTAGGGTGATGCTCCCGGTGGGCACGGCTGGGGTGCAGGAGGGCTGGCCGGACGAGCCTGGGGGATGCTGTTAGCAGGGGCGATTGGGGTGTGAGGGGCGGGTGTAGGTGTTAGTGTTGCGGGGGTGCATACTGTCGCAGAGCTGCAGGCCCGGCGTGCAACACAGGGTGCCGCAATGGATACCAGCGCCTGAGCAGAGTGTTTAGAGCCGTCCGCGCACGCAGAGTGAGAGGAAAAATACATACAGAAAGTGCCGTTCTCCTGCGCGACGACAGCGACGATGGCGACGGCGGCGAAGCCGAACATGGAGCGAATGGAAACCATTTTGGCTTGTTGGGTAGAGTGCGTGGCTCTTGTGGAGAGGGCGGTAAACGATTGACGAGGGTCGAAGGCGAGAGTGAGTCAAGAGTGGATTGTGGAGGGAGATGGAGAAAGGCGTTTGTGCTGTGGGGGCGAGGATTTATGTGGTGCGTGGGAGGGTGTTAGCGCGATGGGCGGGGTGCGGGCGGGAGGTTGGAAGTAAATGCGGGGCTGGAGGGTGTTTTGGTGCTGTTGCTGGGGTGAAGGGGATTCAGGGCAAACATGCAGGTGTGGTGTTTGCTGTGCGATTGCTGGGTTGCTGCGGAGGGCCATTTTGGTCGCTGTCGTGGAACTGGGGAGATTGGGGTGGTACATGTGTAGTGTGTAAACAGGCAAGTTTGTCTTGGGGACTTTGCTGCTCAGTGAACGTTTTCACGTAGGTGCTCTTCGCCAACGATACTGACTATGTCGTTTCGGCTTTCTGGTGAAATGAGCCAGCTATCTTTTTCCATCCCCCCTCGCTGCTCGTTGCGCTGAATGTCACCGTTTTCGTGATGTTCCGTTTGTCGAACGTAGCGTGGTGTCGTAGCGCGTGTAGCCACGAGCCGTGGAGGTACCAACGCGGAGTAAAGTCGCACAGTATTTCACGACGCCCCTGTTCGCGACAGCGTGTGATTGGCGTAACCCGACTCCTCCTCGTCCCCTCCTTTGACGCATACGATTGTGAGTGTTGAGGCATACAGACACAAGGAGATGCTTTTGCCGACGTCCAGATGTTCGGTCAAATTAAGGTTACACGGCCCAACGAGTGAGGAGGCCTAACCCGATTTGGCGAAGTCGGAGATCGTCCCGGCGGCTCGGAGCCAGAAGGATCGCGACCCTAAGTAACGAGCTGTGAGATCCGACCAGATGGGAGATCGAGGCGAAGAAGAAGCATCGCGCCTTTGACTATGTCGAGAATGCGCTTTGTGAGACTGGTCGTACATCCACTAGCCCACTCCAAGGCCGCGCTCTTCGCCGCAGCATCGTAGCATCGTCAGCGCGTCCCGAAAAGCGGGCCCCATGCTTCCATGTTTAGCACCACCTTGACCGGCGCATCTTCATCGACACCGGTACGTACCAGTAGCGCCTGTGCTCGCGCCCGCGACATCGAGTTGCACACTACGCTACCCAGGTGTCACCGCCATTGTGACAGCTTGCACATCGTTGTCAGCGTCCTTGTCCGCAGCGCTTGCGCGTCCGCTCACTGCCATGGCGCCTATCACCATCACACGAGCCGATCACCACTCTGCACCGACACGTTGCGACGGCATCCTCGCGGCGATCTCCCAGGAAACCCGCCCACGGCCTCTCACAACGTGCAAGCCCTCGTACACGATCAGCGCGACGAAACCCCAACCAAGGACTTAAGCAGCCATCCAGCGCCACCCCTCTTAATACCCATTTCGGACGAAGCTTACCTCGTACCTGCGTCGTCAGCCCCAGCCCTGGCGCCAATCCTCCCCCGACGGGAAGAATCGCCTACGCAGTCCGCAAGCCCCGCAGGGCTGAGCCAGCCGTTGGGCTATGTTGGCTGCGAGCTAAGATTCAGGGGCGTAGCGTGCGGGCCCCAGTGTAGCAGATCGGCGTGGAATTTGGAAGTCGCCCTCGCTCCGCCGCAATCCAATTGGCCGCATTTATCATACCCCGGACGACGGCGCGGCCGGTTTCAGATGCGGGTTTGGCAGCGTTTGGCGTTGTAGTCGACTACTTTATGCGCGCTGTCGGCTGCTCTTCTTACCTCTGGTAATCGAGTTTACGTCAAGTTTCTGTCCGTTGCTCTTTCGCATCTTTTTTCTTTGTTCGACAGGAAGCCGTTTACTTGTTTCCTTCCATCGTACTTTTCGACCGCGAGAACTCTCTCGTTAGCACAATATGTTCGGGATGGGGAAAAAGAAAGAGGTGGCAAATGATATCGAGTTGGCAAGAGTAGGGGAGCCGAAGAAGGGTGCAGCGCCCGAAGATACCGACTACAGACCCGTCAACTGGAAGCGCATATTCCTCACGCCAAAATACATACGTACGTTGGCGTTCCCGCAGCCTCCAGCTTATACTAACCGGCTACCAGCATTGCACATACTCGGCGTTGTCGCCATTGTCGCTACCATTCTTCTGACGATATATCACGACCAGGCTGTTCAAGTGAGCCGTTCACGCACTCGCATCGCAAGGCATCATTACTAACGATAGTGCAGAAACTGCGACCGTTCTCAGAGAAGCTGCGCGAGCTGCCGGCCGGATGGCTCATCCCTATCGTCATATTGTTCATTTTGTCCTTCCCTCCGCTGTTCGGCCATGAGATTGTTGCGCTGCTGTGCGGTGTCGTATGGGGACTATGGGTCGGCTTTGCCATCGTTGCTGCGGGCACCTTCCTCGGCGAGAGTGCGTCTCACCACCTCCAACACATAATTCGTATGCTAACAGAATCCAGTCGGCACATGGTACGCCTTCATGTACACACTCCGCCGCAAAGCCACCGAACTCGAGCGCAAAAACCTCAACTACGGCGCGCTGGCCCGCCTCACCCGCGACGGCGGCTTCTGGATCGTGCTCATCATCCGCCTGTCGGCCATCCCCTCGCACTTCTCGACGGCCGTCTTCTCGACCTGCAACGTCAAATTCTGGCACTTCTTCGTCGCAACGTTCCTCTCGCTGCCCAAGCAGATCTTCCTCGTCTACCTCGGCGTGCTGCTCGTCCAAGAGAAGGAAGGCGATCTCGTGCAGAACATCATGTTTGGCGCTGTCTTCGTCGTTACCCTGGTGCTGGGCGTGTGGATCTGGGTCAAGATGAGCAAGATCAAGAAGGTCTTGATGGAGGAGCAGGCCAAGAGGCGCGAGCTCCAGTTGCAGGAGGATATGGCGGAGCAGGATAAGCAGACGGCGGAGAGGATGGTGGCCATGCCCGAGGCCGCGTGGTCGAATCCGGCGAGTACGTGGATGCCGCCTGTCGGGGATGTGCCGCAGCGGAGGGAGTGGGATGATAGGCCGCCGCCGTTCTCGCCGCCGGTGCAAGGCAGGGCCTTTTGATCGGTGCGGGTAATGCGTAATGATAATTTTAGCATAGGATGGCGTTTGCATGACGGGTTAGCTAGTTGAGTTATATTCAGTCTTTGGCACTGTCTTTTACATCACTTCGTCGGCCGTATCGTATTGGCTGACATTTGGTCTGGAGATTTGGGCAACTAATGACACTTCCCCAGACGCAGTAAAGAAAATTCGCTATGGCAACGAGGACTTGTTCGGCTCAGTCACATACGCTGCTCTTTCACTTCACCTTCTCAATTCCCTTACCCAAAGCCGTATCCCAGCACCGAGATTTTCTGTTCATTTCTCTCACCAAGCTGAGCATTCAAGCGCTCGTCTCTAGCCTAGTTCCTACGACTAAGACTTCTTCACCCTCGGAAATTCTTACATAGAACATCACGAGTCTTTCGATCCCAGCCAACTTTACCATCCTACTAGGATAACCCAATACGATGCCACGACCTAACGATAGCCCTGCTATCCGCGATCCCAGCGACATCTTGCACCGCACATCCCGACCGCAGGGACACTCATTGCTACCGCGCCACCGCGACTGGCGATACGAGAGAGGCTCCTTCGGGCACGAGGATCATCAGGACGTGGCGAAGCAGAGGAGCGTGTGGGATGGGCTTGACTACGATGCGCGGATCGGCATATTTGGACGAGAGCGGAGGACCGTACGTGGGAGCTGCAGGAAGACAGACAGTGAAAATTGTGGAGTATTTGAAGAGCGCGATGATAGAAACAATCCTACAGCTTCGCCGACGACCATGGGGCTGGATGGTACGGTTGAGAGCCCGGAGAAGGTGACACCTAAGGCGAGTCGGAACACGTCAAAGATTGGGAATGCCGGAGATGGAAGTGCTAGGAAGTTGAATCTGGCGAAGGCATGCTCACGGCCACACACGGTCGCTGCCTTCGAACGCAGCAGCGAAAACACTGACGGCGGCAAGGAAGTGTGGGAGCAGACACGGCTGATTACCAGTCTCAAGTGCAACAGCATCAACATCGCTGCCGTTGAACGCACCTCGAACGAAGTTCCTGCAACACCATCCCGCTCCATCAGATCGACACCTCAGGCCACGCCGTCTATCCTGAAGAAGAAAGGATGGAATTCCGCGACGGCTACACCGACGACACCCAGCGCACTCCGCGTCTGCGATACTATCATCGAAGCGTCTCCCACTCCCCCGCTATTCGAGCGCCAATGGATGGACGAGACGCACAACTTCAACATGAAGACAGTGGTGGAATCATTGCGACCGGATCTCAAGGCGATGGAGCAGTTACCAGCCGCGTACAACTGGTTTCCAGAGGCAGTGCCGATCGACGCACTGTTTCCACCAGGAGTGCCCATGTCCGCAAAGGAGATCCATGTAACGAGTCTTCTGGTTTGCAACAAAGAGTACACACTAAAGCATCTCTAGGCCTTCTATCCGCACCACGTCCGCTGGCGAGACGTCATGATCCGCCTGACAAACAACGACTACCGCGGCGCCGACATCATCGCCATACAATCCTGGTTCCGCAGCGGCGACGATGCCAAACCCGCCATGACCGGCGCCCAGCTCAACCAAATCCTCCGCGACACACTCCGCCGCGCTCTGCCGGGTTACAAAACTGCCGACGGCGCGTACAAGGGCAAGCCTGATTGCAATCTCTATACGGATCACCTGCGTCCTGGCAAGTTTGTCGAGGAGAGTCGACGTGGATATGTTGTGCCGACGTTCGACGACTTGTTGAGGGGATTGAGGTATGTTCCCGCTGGATTGGATGCGAGGGAGCTGACGCAGTCTCTGGTGTGGTATCTGAACATTAGGAATATATTTACTCCGCCGTTAGAGCTGAACGTGCTGCACATGCAGTCACTCATTCGTGCGCTCAAACAACCACTCAAAGCTTACGGACAGCGGAACCTCGACAAAATTGCGATTGAGGAATGGAAGCGGAATGGCCAGTTCTCGGAAAAAGAGGTCGCGAGTGAGACATGTGAATATGAACGTCCAGTCGAACAGATGCAAAAATTGGATAAGTCGAAGGTGGAGATCAACGTGGATGATGAAAGCGTGAAGCTGCATCTCCGTCTACCAGTGAGACACGTTCTCACGTTCCCATTCCTGGCGATGGTCGGCATGGCGGCCAAGGGCATTGAGATGGGCCTTGCAAAGGCAGAGGAGCGAAGAGCAGCGAGGGCCTCGCAGAGAAATAAAGAAGGTGTGAACGCTGGGGGATTCAAGACCAAGAAACCATTCGACGAATCTACGGAGCATGCCGAGCAGCCCAGGGAGCGACCACGAGGAATATCACCTTCGTACCGCATTCCGAAGCGTAAGCGGTCCGTCGCCGAAGATGATGCTATTCGGCCTCGCGAGAAGCGTCCCATCCCGACGGGTCCGAAGATTTCAAGTGCGCCGCGTCAACCGTTCGCGCCGCGCAACTTCGTACCAACTTCGTACTCGCGCCGTTACTCGTGAGCCAGCCGGTTTTCACCAATAGGTATCTTTGAACCGGGCACTTACGTACCATCCGTGTCTACACTCCCGTGACGGAGCCACCAATTCTCTACCTTAGACTATACATCCCACACAATCGAAGAACAAAAATTTAGAGTGAGACAGCTATACACGAGCCGAGGGCTACAAATATTCTGGTTTCCCCGCTCCGTCCGTGTACTCGTCTTGGTAGCAGTACACCCCCTCTTGATATCCATCAGCTCACCAATCCTCTTTGCTTCGCCCAAGTACCCAAAGTCCAATTCATATACCAATGTGGCGTTCCTACTCAGCGGTTCGTTCAGAGTGGTGACCCAGCCATCCGGTGCGTATTACCGCGTCTCTAGGTCCTTGGCCTGCCACTGCGCATACATGTTATCAATCTCAGCGTGATGGAGGTAGAAGACCGGATCACTTGGACTAGGAAACTGGTTGTGCATATCCTTACCCAGAGCGTAGTGGCCGCCGTTATGCAGCCCCATTATCGACGTGTCGCGCGTGAAGTCGAAAATTTTGGACTGGAACGTTGCAATGTCGGGACTCGCGAGGAGGTCGTCGATACGGGCTTGGGAGTTGTATTCTGTGGCTATTTCGTTGTTCAGGTCGCGGGTTAGGCAATGCAGTGCGTGTTCTAGCTTATGGCCCGTGAAGAGATCGGTGACGCCGTCGAAGTACTTGAAGTGCAGCGTTGTGTTTGCGAAGGGGCCCGGGTTGATGCAGCCGCCGCCCGTGCCCTGGGGGGAGGTATATTTGCCATTTCTGTACCAAGAGGGCCGAGCTTCAACCCGAAAACGCCTTCGGGCGTTGACTGGATCGCCGCTATGCCGTTGTTGGCTGCAGAAAATATCACATACAACGACCAGCTGTATCGTCAACGAC
>Ga0247803_1000661_pt1 | contig 18324 bp, 7 predicted proteins | sample UWRJL014104B1_FD_180928 | JGI IMG/M metagenome (GOLD analysis project Ga0247803, IMG submission 180928) | Plant litter microbial communities from Arlington Agricultural Research Station in Wisconsin, United States - UWRJ-L014-104B-1 | ecosystem: Environmental > Terrestrial > Plant litter >...
CTTCCGCGCCAGACAGCTCGTCGGACGCGTCGCTCGCTTCGATTGCAACTTCATCGTTGCCCTTATCATGAGATCCGGACCCCGAAGTATGAGCACTGACCGTTCGTGAAGGGCGACGAGAATGATATGCGCTCGTTTTTTTGCTGTTGGGAGGAACCTTCATCGTGGCGTCGTGGTCCGGTTCCACTGCATTGCTTGTACGCAGAATAAGGCTGTCCTCGTCCGGAAACACCACAATCTGGGGCTTGAAGAGTTCTTGTCGAGCTTCACGGTCCCAGTTCCACTCGGTGAGTTTGGAGTTGACACGCTCAAGGCCCCGCGCTGCCGTCGAACCAATCGTGTGGAGAGCTTGGCTGGCAGAGGAGCTTCTTCGATTATAGCGTGCATCATCCTCAGCTGGTACGTCGTCCCAGATGACTTCGTAGCAGCCAGTACCAGATTCGACGATCTGCATTGTTGGTGTCGCGGGGTCGATACCACCTTCGTCCGCGACATCTGAAGCCTGGCAGGGGGCAATAGCAACAACGTGAACATCAGTCCGGGTCACTGCGCAATCGGCGACTTTGCTTTTGACTACCGAGACTGGACATGATTGTACTGATCCGACCGCTTGCAGTTTCGTACGATTCTTGCCTTTGCTGGTATGGACACCAGTTCGGTCCTCTCCCTGTAGGGATATATGACTAGTTCCGACTGACCACGGCTCCAATGGTGGTAGAGAAATCAATTTATTCGCAATCGTCTCTTCAAAGTCCACTGTCTTGACCCGACGTAATTGTTGGCATTCGACAGGAGTACTCGCATCTGTCGTAGTGCCACTCGGTGGCGTAGCTGCTGCACTCTTCGACATGCGCTTCAAACTGGACTTCAAAGGTTTGCTCTTTTTGCGTTCTTTCGATGACGACTGTGGCACGGATTCCGGTTCCGACTTGGACCGGACGAAATACCACTTGAAGCCTGGCTGGGGTGCTGCTGGATTAGTCCAGTGGAACGGGCTGTTTGCAGTTCGTGCGCGGCGGACTCGCCATGGAAGAGATGACGTCTGCCTATTTTGTTTTGTCTGGTTGATGAGATGTTGCTGTAAGGTCGCAGAGTCGATTGCGGGATCATGGTAGCGGGACCGGTATTGTGGGTTCGGATGGCTCGATGAACGTCGAAGAGGATACCATGGAGGCTGCAGCGAGATCTTAGCTGCCGAAGCACCCAAAAGATCTCCTGGATGTACCCTCTTGCCACCGCTCATGTGGATCGTGGTCCGGACAGAGTCTGCAGTTGACCCGCGTTGCTGCGGTCTCGCCCTAAGTGTGTGATCGCTGGACGACTTCCTCAGGGCTCGTCTGGTTCCGAGAACAACGAGCCTCTTGCTAGAATCTCCGTCTGCCCGCTTTCCAGTGTCACGGCGTGCACTGGATCCAGCCTTGGGGATCAGCGGCTCGATTTCCTCAACCAAAGAAGTGCTGAAAGAATGGACAACATCGTCCTCGCTTTGTGCAGCGTAGCCTGAAGAGGTAGTCAAGAGAGAAGTACTCGAAGAGTTGCTTGACATCGTATTCCGGTAGCTTGCAGTTGGCCCGATCGTGTGTGCCTTAGGGACAGGTGCTCGTTCGTCAGTGGGAGTAAAGGAAGCCGCAGCACCACGGTCGTGGATAAAGATGGCTTCGAAAGGAGTTGTAGGACATGCGTAGAGTAGCGCCCCAGTAAGGTGAGAGGTGGTGGATGTGGCGTGGTGTTGACGTTCACCACGTTCCGCATTGTGTTGGGACCAGAGAGCAAATCAGCAAGCAGGAAAGAGCTATGACCGACCATAAATCCGGTGATTGTGCTTGTGAAGAAGGCGCCATGGGTGCCTCGAGAGAAAGCATCGAGCACTAAACCAAGCTCAAACAAGTCACAAGTCGGCAATTGTCTACTGGCTACCAGATCTGCATGTTCATGTTAGGACAATAAGAGAAAGGAGACCAAGACATATGGATATGGCGAATAGTATATGTACGAGAAATCACACTTCCCACGAAGACAAATTCTTGAGTCAGAATATAAGAATACTGATATGCAATACGGGAGCCATGTATAGTCCCAAGTCAATCCTAACCAATGCACCACCACCGAACCAAAATAAATCCAATGCACCAAAATGAAATTAACAACGCCTTCCCTACCGTCTAAAAACCGCTCTTTCCCGTTTACTAGGACTCGCTTCCCCTACATCCTCCAACAACCCCGGCAAAGCCGGCAAACTCTGACTAGCCTGCTGTATCATCCCCTGATTAACACTCCCATAAGGCGTCGCATATGGCGTATGCCATCCACCCTGATCGATGTACCCACCACTTGGATATCTTTGCGGTGTCGCAGGGGGCGGAGGATAGAATTCGTGAGGCTGCGGGTGCTGCGAGTAATGCGATTGATGGTCTCGAAATCGGCCGAAGGCGTAGTTGGATAGGTTGAATCCGCCGAAAAGGATGATGGCTGTGAAAACCTACTCGTGGAGAGGTTGGTTAGCGAACCCTGTACGTTCGTGAGGCTCGAGGGGGAGGCGGTCTTGGGGATGGGGATTGGAATGAGGCTGCGGGTAGCACGGCTGTTGGTACTCGGGCTGGGGGTAATGTATCTGCTGGGACTGGGGCTGGGACTGCGGATCGCGTTGCGCAGCCATCTGCTGGCGCTCGACATCCGCATGCTCCAAGCTACCCGTCCCGGAACGAAGGCAGAACACGATGACGACATAAGAAAGGCCAAATACCATAGACTTCCAACTAAACTCATCCACGAACGCATTAAAGATCATGGCAAACGTCCTCGCACCCACGCGCGCACCCGCCTTCTTCATAACATCCTGTTGCATGCAAAGATCCCACTCGTTGCAGAGCTTTTCGAGGGCCGGCGCGCGCGTATTCCGCTCGCAGCGATTCTGTTGGAAACTGTTTGCACAAAGGGTAATCTCGTGTAGGATCTGGCGCTTGAAGTTGTCTGTCTCGCGGGCGATGTCGTTCATGACGGCTGCGTAGCTCAGGTAGACGAGCCACAGGAAGCCAAAGCCAAGGGCGGCGTTGACGGTGAACTGCATGTAGTAGGATAGGACAGCGGGTAGGTTCGGATGCGCTTCGACCCAGGCGAGGACACCTGGAATTTTGGCAGTAAAGCCCAGCGGGAGCGGCTCTTTCACAGCATGCCCGTTCCGAGACACGCTCTGCTCATTGTCCGAGTCATAGTCGTCGCGATTTGTCGTCTTGGACTGCTTTGTCCGCCGCTTCATAATGCGATGTTCTGCCTTTTTGGAGTATGGTTTCCGCGAGTCCTCCTTTGCGGGGCTGGGGCTGCCAGTAAACATGCGAAACAGGCTGGCGCGCTTGCTCTTCTTCGGGCTCTTCTTGTCGCCACCGTATGTCAGAGTGCCCATCTTGCTCACCAATTGTGTATCAGGCGTGGCAGCGTCGCTGTCTTGCGCCGGTGTGTTCGGTGTCTCACCCCCAGAGCTGCAATCCACCACGCTCTGTGGTGTGCGCGGCTCCCATTTCTGCACGTGCGGCGGTAGTGACGGGAGATTTTTGTCTTGTTGGAAGAGGTACGACTGCCCGGCGGGAGGGTTTAAGCGCATACGGTTCGGCGTAGAGAAAGCGCTCTTTGATGGAGAATCGAGAACAGAGTGGGTGCCTAGCTGGCCAAAGGAAGGCCGTGAAGTCAGCTGCTGTCCACTTTCATGCGCGTATCCCGTTGGCATGGGCTCCGACGCAAAGGAAGCCAACTTACGCTTCTTCGCCGGCGGGTTGGCGAGCCAGGGTGAGGTTGGGTCCACTTGTCCGGTCTGGTTGTCGTACTGGAAGTCCATGGGCGTCGTAGAATCGCGATGCCGAGACATCTTGAGAGGTATCAGACGGGGAGAGGATGTGTAAGTGAGGGATGGAAGCTGCTGCGCTGTGTTCGCCGGTTGCTAGGAGGTGCCCGCTTCGTAAACAAATGTGCGGACCTCCGAGGGACGCTAAATATGTGGCGTCGAGTCTGTGGCTGGTGCAGTGGCGCAAACTTGAGCTAGTTGAAGTTAGATTGGACCTGGAGAAAACACGCGGTGCAAACGATGATTTGCAGCGATGGATAGCAAATATATAGTATCTGCATGAGTGAGCACATAACTTCCATTATTCTGCGTGAATGATAGCTGCTCCTACGTTGTGAACTGACATGCCGTGGAAGCTGCTCATATGGCCACCAACGCCAGGACGAAAACCACGCCATCACTACATGATGTTGTGAAAATGTTGGAATGTTGGAATGGTATGATATTACTATTTGCTACATAAACCTCGTCTAGCTCTGCCAGTTGAGCGTCTAAGAATCTGGATATCGCTAAATTCATCGACCAAAACGCCTCCCGTCACCAAAACTGAACCGCGATACAATAAACCGTTTACGCAGCTGCGACGTCCTTCTCCTCGTACTTCTCCCAGTTGGCCAGAATGTTGCCGATCTTGGGCGAGTTCGTCAGCCTGTATACATCTTCAAAGTACTCCTTGGTAAGCTCGAATGGCTTGGCTGTGACGTTGGGGATGTATTTTCCGACCAGCTTCGACGGGTCGATCGAGGTCTTGTGAATCTTCTTGAGCAAGAAGTTTCGGAACGGCTTGACACCAGAGCGCAGGAAAGTGCTGTGGAAGGGCACATCGATGCCCTTGAGCGGAATCGTCGCAAACCCGCGCTGAAGATCGATCGGCTTGGGCTTGCTCTCCGTCTGCTTGGCACACTCCTTGATGATCTCCACCAGTTGCGCCTTCACGTCTTCCAAAGACATGCTTTGCATGAGTGATTGGATGTCGATCTTTTGCGACTTGAGGTAGTTGGTGACATTGGTAAGGCAGTCCAGCGCACGGAGATCACCAGCGCAGACGTATTGCATGTTGGCGATGTTGTAGTTGACAATCTCCAGGAGCCAGCCAGTCTGTTCCGAGATGTTCTCCACCACGTACTGTAGTGCTTGCTCATTGAACGTCTTTGAGATCCTGCTGGGGTTGACTGCGCACATGGAGTAGTTGGATCGACCAGCCTCGTCACGCTCGACAGCGACCTGCATCGTCAGACCACGATAGAACACGACCGAGACCAAGCTCTCAATAGGCATGACTTCGGCGAGTGCGGCAAGAGCAGAGTACTCTCCGAGAGAGTGGCCAGCAAAAGTGCTGTCGCGCTGTACCAGGCCCTTGGAACGCATGTCCTCGAAGGAAGCCTTCTCCATGAGCGTAAGGGCGGGTTGGGTGAACTGCGTAGCAGAGAGCAGACCAGTCGGAGATCGGTACGTGTACGAAGTCGTGTTCTCGTCGATTTCCTTGAAGATCTTCTCCGACTTGACCGTGCCGTCGGTGCTGACCGTTTCGAAAGTCATCGACATGTAGTTTTGACGGATGGCCTTTCCAACTGGGCCACCAAAGTGAATGGTGAGCTCTTTGGGGTTGTTCTTGACAATGTTGGTGATGGCGAAGCCTACAAGGTATTAGCATGTGATGTCGAACGACGAGCGCAAGAACGTACCATAATTGTCCATAAAGTGCTTGTCAGCACGGTCCCATACTTCCCTGGCAACAGCGCTGCTACCATATAGATCCATGCCCATGCCCTGCTCCTGAGAACCTTGGCCGGTAAAGACATACGAGGTCGTGGGCTGCTCAATCTCAGCTTCACCAAGGAGGACCTTCTCTTCAGTCTCTTTGTTAGAAACCTCAATCTTGATGACCTTGCGACCCGATACCATGCCAACGTGCTGAAGCTTGACGTCAAGCATGTCATCGGGAAGAACCATGCCCACCAGGTTGACGTGGTAGCTCCGAACGCGCCCAACGTGATTCTCCGCAGCCCATGTCTCTACCAGACTTCTGACAGCAGCACTAGAGTACATGCCGTGCGTGATAGTGCCGGGAAGGTTGGCATACTTGGAAAAGACACGAGAGACATGAATGGGGTTGTAGTCGCCAGAGACACGAGCGTAGGTCTCGTTAGAGGCAGGTGCCTTTAGGCTCAGGGGCGTCTTTCCGGTCAATGGAATTGGGTTCTCGAAATTGACGGGCTGATCGATCGCGGAACCGTTGCGCTTTAGGTAGTCGAGGACAGGGTTGCCATAGGATGTGCCAGCCGAGTAATCGACAGATGCGATCTGTATGATTTCCTTGGTCGGGAGCTCAAGCAAGACCTCACCAACAGTCTGTACATCGGCAAAAGCCGTCTTGTTCTTGTATCGAATGAAGCTCTCAAGTTTGAAGGTCAAAGTTTTGTCGAGGAGCTCGACATCGGGCTCGTCCATATTAAACCACTCCTTGGAACGAAGGATAGCAATCTCCTTGCTTGTGGCTAAGTGGAGCTCCATTGGCGTTTCCGTCTTGCGCTGGAAGGTGTTTTCAAAGTCGGTGTATGCGCCACGGTACAGGAACTGACTAGTGACTTCCATGACAGGCTTACCGTCACGGGTGATGGTACCACACACCTCCACCATCTTGCCAGAGTCCTGGTTGATGACGGCATTGATCTGGGCAGTCGTGTCTAACACGTCACCTTTCTTCAAAGGCTCTGCGCCGGGAAGCATGCGGAAGCCGTTCGAGAGGTGGACAAGTTTCAGAAGGTCGCCATCGATAGCGCGCGGGAAGATGGGCTTCGTAATTGCTTTCCAACCGACAACGATAGCGAAGTCCATGGGAGCGTAGACTTCTTTGCCAGGACGGTCCACGAACGCTTCGCCTGTGTTGCCGACAGCATGGACAAAGTCGTTGATGGCCTCACTTGTTACAGTGGCCCGGCCACCATCAAAGTTAGCAGTAACGGAAGCTTCAAAGGGGCACTCCTCGTCGCCGAACCAGATCTTGTAGTAGAACTCTTTGATCCTGTCATTGCGCGCGTCCATGACTTCGTGGATGGGAGCGTAGCCGCACTCGGGGCGGTAAGTGAATTTCAGAGGTAGGGAGACAGCTCTCTTGAGTGCAGTGCGCTCTTCAAACATGTGAAGTACAATCTCCTTGTTGCTGCTGTCGAAGCTGACCTCGACCGTCTTCACGTGCTTGCCGCCATGGTGAGGCTCCTTGACAGTAATGACGGTCTTGGCTGGCTCCTTGGGATTGGCAACCTCAATCATCATGCCAGGAGTGGGGTTGAAAATCCTCGCCATAGGGTTGGTCTGGAAGCGCTGTCCTTGCACAAAGACGTCCGTTGTGAAGAAGGCGTGTCTCCAGGAGTAGGTCTCTCCAGCGAGGAGCTGTAGCCAGGGCTGCACCTCTGGAAGCGTGGAGTTGGGGGCCGAGGACAGACGATAGACGACCTTGTTCTCAAGTTGCGAGATGGTAAGACCATCAGTCTCCAGACCCTCGTTGGTCTTGATGAGCTTGCTGCCAAAATACTCAATAACCGGGACCTTGGACTCGTCACCGCCGTATACATCACGCAGCAAGTACTTGATGTGACCTTGGTGGACGCCGTCCAAGATTTCCTTGACTGGTTCATCCACCTTAGTGGAGTATTTGACGGCCATGGGACCTTGGAGAATACATGTCCTGCCAACATCCTGGTCGACAACAGCCTCAAGGTCCTCCGATTGCCAGAGCGAATCCTTCTTGAAGAAGAACTCGAACGTATCGTCGAGAACAGGAACGAAGGGAACGGGCTTTTGGCCACGGCGCTGGCAGAGGAGAAGGAAGTGCTGAACATCCTGAGCGTTGATAAGCTGCTCGGATGCCTCGGGGTATGCCTTGAAGACCTTCTCGATGGTTGGGTAGGGCTCATTGAGTTCCTCATACGTTTGAATGAGCGACTCGCCGTTGGCCTTGCTAAAGCGCTCTTCGAGACGGCGGATGAAGTCGCCAGTCAAACGCTTCAAGCTCTGGTCAATCCAGCGGGACTGATGCTTGACGTACATCAGGTCGACCATGCGTTGGACCACCTCGGTGTAGGTCATATCTTCAAGATCGACGGACTCGCCCTGTTTGTTCCTTCCGAACCAGACCTTCTGGAAGTCGTTGTTGAGCTTGGTGATGATGTGCTCACGCATTTTCTTGAGCTCCGGGATGCGTTTAGCCTTGTCGAGGCTAAAGATCTTCTGATCCATTTCGTGCCAGAACATGACACCACGAGTTGCTAGCTTATGAATAGGTTCACCCATCTCGGATCGGACAGTGATAACACCACCCGCAGCACCCTTGTACGTCTTCTCCCAGTCACCGTCCTCAAGACCAGGAGCATCGACGATAGCCTGCTTGGCGTTCTTGGAGGTGTACGCCTCTTTGGCAGTCATGACACGACTTCCGAACAGACACCCGTCGTAGGGCATGGGCGGGTAGCCAAATTTAGTCGACCAGGTACCGGTAAGGTAGGGATATGTGTCTTCCGCACCACCGAAGCCGGATCCAGCGACAAGAATGAGGTTGTCACATTTCCGGAGACGGCCGTACATCTGAAGGATAGGCTGGTGGAAATCTTCGAATGAATGGTGACCACCACCACGACCTCCAGTCCATTGGAGCAAGACGGGGAAGCCTGGATTGGCCTTCGCGATGTTGATGGTCTGCTGAATGGCCTCAACGGATCCAGGCTTGAAGGCGATGTGCTTGATGCCTAGAGTCTCGATGTACTCGTTTGCAACCTCAATCGACGGGACACCAGCACCGATGGTCAATCCCTCGATCGGGACACCGTCAGCGCGGAGTTTGGCCAGGAGCGGAATCTGCCATCCCATAGCACGGGGGTTGACGTAGATCAAGTTGATGGTAATACCGCGACCAGGCCTGATGGCCTTCTCGACCTTAGTTATGGCCTCAGTCATGGTCTTCTCATTGTAGTAGCCGCCTCCCGCGAGTTCAATCTCGTAGCCAGCGTTCATGGTAGCAGCCACGAAGTCCCACGGAACTGTGCAGGGCGTCATACCAGCGACCATGACAGGAGGGAGACCGAGCATTCGGCTCATCTTGGTGTCGACATAAGTTTCGCCCGTAGATGTCTTGACAAGCCGTGGGCCGTGCTCCTTGACCCAATCAACCGCGTACGTGACGGCGTGGTCAAAGTCGCGGTCAAAGATCTCGGGCTTATACCCCACTTCGATATTCTGACCGTCGATGGCACCGGCCAGGATGACACGTACGCCAGTGCCATCCTTGTTACGGTTGGTCAATACGCCCAGACCGGAGATGCCACCAGGGCCAAAGTCGAGAATGTGGGTAGCGTTGGGGAAAACGGTGGCCTTTTCCCATTCCACAGAGTCGTTTGTGATCATGCGCACAAGGTGAGGCACGATGTTGTCGCTGTTCGACTCGCGCAGATCTGCGCCGGTATGGGTGTCGTACATGGGAATGCCGAGATCGCTGGAGGGAATCTTGATGTCTTTGAGATCGTCCGCGAGCTGTTTAGCCGCCTCTTTGAGGTAGGGGCTGTGGAAAGGGGCAGTGATGGGCAAAAAGCGGTTGACAAAGCGGACCTTGCGCTCCGTAAATGGGATCTTTGTCTGATCTAGGCCAGTAGGCGCGCGGACCTTGCGCAGACGGAGATTCAGACCATGTAGCGAGATGGGAGGACCGGTGACGACGAAGTTGCGAGCGCTGTTCACAAGAGAGATGGCAATGTGTCTCTCTGGGGGCAAATGCGCATTGGTAGCGTCAATGTGCTCCTCGACCGCCTTCCGGGAGAGATCTCGGATGGACAGCATAGGCGTGGGCGTACCCTCGCCATTGTCGACTGAATCTTGAAGCACAGTAGGGGAAAGTGATGTGCGCGGGTAGGCTTGCTGACTGCGGGTACCGATCCAGAAGAGAATGGAGATGGCACGTTTGGCAGCCTGCTCAAAGGTCTCCCAATTCCGCGATTCGGCAATGGCAGCTGCCGTGACGACGCCCTGGGAGTGACCAGTAACACCGCTAAGACGGCTGCGGAGGTGGCCCGGATGGCTACCGAGCACGCGGCACGTGACCACATAGTGTGCCAATTGTGTCAAACCAATCAGGGGCAGGCTGACAGGTGCAGAAACCAGGTAGTCGGTGTCGGGCTGCGAGTCCTTGTTGTTCAACCATCGCATCACATCCAGGCCCTTGGAGTAGAGCTTTTCGGCGCGCGGGTCGCGAGACAGCGTCAGGAGGTGCTGCGCTTCCGCCGCCACGAAATCCTCCACAAAAGACGGGTATGTGTTGTAGATTTCGCGGAGCTCGTCAAAGTACTCCTCGATGTTGCCCTGGCCGCCAAGAACAGCGTAGACGATGGCGTTCTCGTCGGCGGCTTCCCGGAGGAGCGCAGACTCGTGGTACTTGATGGGCCGCTCTGCGGCGGCGCGCGCAGCGTAGTATGCCCGCGTGACGATGAGTTTCTTCTCCGTGATGCCTGGGAGGGTGGCGACGAGCGCATGCACCTCGTTGCCGCGCAGGAAGGCACGCTCGAACTCGGTGAGTACCAGCTTCAGCACCTCCTCAAACGAGTCGGGGTCGTCGCCCTCCTCGACCTCCTTGGCAACGAAGCCGAGGTACCGTCCGACCAATTCTGCGACGGATGACGGCTCGTCATCCTGTGCCAACTCGTCTGTGGGCTCGGGGAGGGTGGCCTTGAAGGCATCCCGCAATTGCTGGGCGTTGAAGTGCAGGGCCGTCGGAATTAAGAGGGTGTATTCGAGGGAGCCGTGGGAGAGGACGAGGGGACGCAACGACGCCTGCGACCGCGGCGTCGACATGCCGGTCTGCGGGCCTGAGCCGTACATGGTGGTGGTTTTGCGAAGGTCTGCCGTCTGTGAGCGTGTGCCCGCTTTGAAGTCCACCTCGTTGTATGGGTGCGGGATGGTGGGTGAGGGGCACAATGGGGGCGGAGAGCGAATGAAACAGTGGCGGTCTATCTTACCGGTGCTAGAGCAGCAGGTGTGACTGTCGCTGGTGTATCGTGGGCTCTTCACTGGCAGGCGTGAGCTGGCGTTCGGTCATCAACAGCTCCCAAGACCCCGGGAACGAGATTGAGGTCGAGGTAGGAGTCCGGAGGCGTTTGTTCCCCTGTGCATGTAGAGAAGGCGGGTGACATACCGTGCTGGAGTGGAAACGAGGGACGGAGAGCTGGCAGAAGCTAATCTCCAGCGTGCTCGGGACTTTGTCTACACTGCAATCTGGCGATGGCAGCTCCCTTGCGGTGGTGGGTGACGGGGCCGCGCAACAAGACAGCAGGCAGCAGCACAAAATGGCACCCGATTAATGAACAGAATAGTAATCGGGAGGGAGCGGTGGGTGCAATTGAGGGATAGGCAGCAGCGCGGAGGGGGGGAGGAGTGGGTTAATACGGCGACGGCGCTGGTCTGGCGACTTTTTTCTGGACATGGCGCGCAGGGCTCACGTCGGCTGGGATGCACTAGCGCCCTGGACTGCCGGGGGCGCGGATGGTTGGGGCGCACGACGGGGACGGGTCTACTGGGCCTCCTGCAGACTGTGCGGTAGGGAACGCGGAAAGCCTCCACACACCGGGGCCCGTGGTGACCGTGGCGACCGTGGTTCCCAGCGACGTATGGCGTGTCCAACAGGCAGCCGTCGTCGTCCCCTCCCGACCTGTCTTCGCGCGGCGATTACTGAGCACCGCGCACACGGCCTTGGTCCCCGCAGCCGCCCTCTGCGTGTTGAGCATCGGCGGCCGGGCTGCGTAGGCTGAGATTGTGTTGAGCGCACGTCGGCGCACGGCCCGCCCGCGCGTGCAGGGGTCGTGGATTTTAGAGCAGCCCAAGAATTCCTCAACACGCCCGAGCAGCCCAGGACAGTGACGGCTGCTATCCACCCCATCCACTCCCCGACGCAGAGATAAACAGCTAATGCCTCGGGTCGCTGCCCTTCCTGAAGATCCCGAACCCTCCGACCGCCAGCTCTACCACTAGCCGACGGGCCATTGCCAACAGTGCAGTCCTGTTCGTCCTGTCCTGCCACCTCCGAGCTCCTTCACCGCACCGTAATAATACACCAGCTGGCCGCCTCCCACGCCGCTGCCTCTTCTGCTCCGTTGATACCCGCCGTTTCTTCCTTCGTGTCCTCCTAGATACCCATTGAGTGTGTGTGCACTCCGTCACCCCATCCCTCACACCCGCTGCAGACGCAGCCTGCCCTCCACCATGCGTCCCGAGATCGAGCAGGAGCTCTCGCACACGCTGCTCATCGAGCTGCTCGCATACCAGTTCGCCTCGCCCGTGAGGTGGATCGAGACGCAGGATGTCGTGCTCGGCGAGAAGACGACGGAGCGCATCGTCGAGATTGGCCCGGCCGACACCCTCGGCGTCATGGCGAAGCGCACACTCGCCTCCAAGTACGAGGCACACGACGCCGCCCGCTCAGTACAACGCCAGATCCTGTGCTATAACAAGGATGCAAAGGACATCTACTACGACGTAGACCCCGTCGACGAGGAGCCCGAGCCTGCTGCGTCCAGCGGAGCCACCCCCTCGGCGCCATCATCAGGGCCCTCTCCAGCAGCTGCCGCAGCTGCTCCCCCGCCGGCAGCGGGCGCGGGGCCAGCAGCACAGGTCCCAGACGTACCAGTCACAGCGACCGACGTGGTGCGCGCCCTCGTTGCACAGAAGCTGAAGAAGCCGCTGGCCGACGTGCCCCTGAGCAAGGCCATCAAGGATTTGGTCGGAGGTAAGATCCATGGCAAAAAATGGTGGATTTTGGCGCTAACGGAATCGCAGGAAAATCAACCCTCCAGAACGAGATCCTCGGGGATCTGGGCAAGGAGTTTGGCTCCACGCCAGAAAAGCCCGAAGATATACCCCTGGACGAGCTCGGTGCGTCGATGCAGGCTACCTTCAATGGTCAGCTGGGCAAGCAGTCGTCCTCGCTCGTTGCCCGCATGGTGTCTTCCAAGATGCCGGGTGGCTTCAACATCACTGCTGTGCGAAAGCACCTCGAGACGCGGTGGGGTTTGGCTCAGGGCCGACAAGACGGCTTGTTGCTGCTCGCCCTCACAAACGAGCCCGCAGCTCGGCTCGGATCGGAGAACGACGCAAAGTCCTGGCTCGACGAACAGGCGAACAAATATGCTGCGGCATCTGGAATCGACCTGTCTGCGCCGAAAGCAGGTGGCGACGCCGGAGGTGCGGCGGGCGGTATGATGATGGACCCCGCGGCCATCGACGCCCTCACCAAGGACCAGCGCATGCTGTTCAAGCAGCAGCTCGAGCTGTTTGCGCGATACCTCAAGATGGACCTCCGCGCTGGCGACAAGGCCTTCGTCGAATCACAAAAGGCCTCCTCCGCTCTACAGGCACAACTAGACCTGTGGAACGCCGAACACGGCGACTTCTACGCCTCTGGCATCGAGCCGCAGTTCACACCTCTCAAAGCCCGCGTCTACGACTCGTCGTGGAATTGGGCCCGTCAGGACGCCCTCAGCATGTACTACGATATCATCTTTGGCCGTCTCAAGACCGTCGACCGCGATCTCGTGAGCCGCTGCATTCAGATCATGAACCGCTCGAACCCTCTTTTGCTCGACTTCATGCAATACCACATGGACCACTGCCCCACCGAACGCGGCGAGACATACGAACTTGCAAAGGAGCTCGGCGTGCAGCTCATCGAGAACTGCAAGGAGGTGCTCAACGAGGCTCCAGTGTTCAAGGATGTCGCGGTCCCCACCGCGCCTCATCTTGACATTGATGCGAAGGGCAACATGAACTACTCCGAAGCCCCGCGAGCAAGCGTTCGCAAGCTGGAGCACTACGTTCGGGAGATGGCTGAAGGCGGCAAGCTTTCAGAGTACGGCAACCGCACCAAGGTCCAGCACGACCTGCAGCGCATCTACAAGCTCATCAAACAGCAACACAAGCTCTCCAAATCATCACAGCTCCAGATCAAGAGCCTCTACAGCAACGTCATCCGCTCTTTGTCGATGAACGAAGGCCAGATCATTCCCAACGAGAACGGCAAAGCAGTCAACGGAGGAAAGAAGGGCCGCAATGGCCGCATCAACCCTTCGGCGAAGCAAGGCAAAGTCGAAACCATCCCGTTCTTACATCTGAAGAGGAAGGATGACAACGGCTGGGAATACAGCAAGAAACTTACCGGCATCTACCTCGACGGCCTCGAGAATGCTGCAAAGAACGGTGTCACTTTCCAGGGCAAGTACGCGCTCATGACTGGCGCTGGCGCTGGCTCCATCGGCGCCGAGGTGCTTCAGGGCCTGATCAGCGGTGGTGCCAAGGTTGTCGTCACCACGTCTCGCTTCTCCCGTGAGGTGACCGAGTACTACCAGTCCATGTACACTCGTTATGGCGCGCGCGGCTCCCAGCTCATTGTAGTGCCATTCAACCAGGGCAGCAAACAAGATGTGGAGGCTTTGGTCGAGTACATCTTTGATCCCAAGAGCGGTCTCGGCTGGGACCTAGACTACATCGTTCCCTTCGCTGCCATTTCTGAGAATGGCCGTGAAATTGATGGGTTGGACTCCAAGTCCGAGCTTGCTCACCGCATTATGTTGACCAACCTCCTCCGACTGCTTGGTTGTGTCAAGACACACAAGGCTGCCCATGGCTACGAGACTCGCCCTGCTCAGGTCATCCTTCCACTTTCTCCCAACCACGGTACCTTTGGCAACGACGGCTTGTACGCAGAGTCCAAGATTGCACTCGAGACTCTCTTCTCCCGATGGCACTCCGAGAGCTGGGGCAGCTTCCTCACGATTTGCGGAGCCATCATTGGCTGGACGCGCGGTACTGGTCTCATGGCCGGCAACAACATCGTCGCGGAAGGTATCGAGAAGTATGGTGTCCGCACCTTCTCGCAGCAGGAGATGGCTTTCAACCTGCTCGGTCTCATGGCACCGCCAATTGTCAACCTTTGCCAGATTGAGCCCGTCTGGGCTGACCTGAACGGCGGCTTCCAATACATTCCCAACCTGAAGGACCTCATGATGGATCTCCGCAAAGAGTACACCGAGACGAGCGAGGTCCGCAGGGCTGTCATCAAAGAGAACGCTATCGAAAACAAGGTTGTCAACGGCGAGGGCAGCGAGGCTTTGTACAAGAAGGCCACTGTCCAGCCAAGAGCCAACATCAAGTTCGACTTCCCCAAGCTTCCCGACTGGGAGAGTGAGGTCAAGCCTCTCAACACCAACCTCAAGGGGATGGTTGACCTTGAAAAGGTTGTCGTCGTCACTGGATTCGCTGAGATTGGCCCGTGGGGTAACTCCAGAACCCGGTGGGAGATGGAGGCCTATGGCGAATTCTCGCTTGAGGGTTGCGTGGAGATGGCCTGGATGATGGGTCTCATCAAGAACCACAACGGTCCCCTCAAGGGCAAGAGCTACGCTGGATGGGTCGATGTCAAATCCGGAGAGCCCGTTGACGACAAGGACATCAAGTCCAAGTACGAGAAACACATCTTGGAGCACACCGGTATCCGCCTTATCGAAGCCGAGCTGTTCAACGGCTACGATCCCACGAAGAAGCAGCTCCTCCAAGAAATCCAGATCCAAGAGGACCTTGATCCGTTCGAGGCCTCCAAGGAGCTTGCCGACGAGTTCAGACGTCAGCATGGCGAGCATGTCGAGGTCTTTGAGATTCCCGAGTCTGGCGAATACACTGTCCGTCTCCGGAAGGGCGCTACCCTCATGATCCCCAAGGCCCTGCGCTTCGATCGTCTTGTCGCAGGCCAGATCCCTACCGGTTGGGATGCGAAGAAGTATGGTGTCCCTGACGACATCATCTCCCAGGTCGATCCTGTCACGCTCTTTGTGCTCGTCTCCACTGCCGAGTGTCTCCTATCCAGCGGTATCACTGACCCGTACGAATTCTACAAATACGTCCATATCTCAGAGGTCGGTAACTGCGTTGGTTCCGGCATTGGTGGTACGACTGCTCTACGTGGCATGTACAAGGACCGGTATCTCGACAAGCCGGTTCAGAAGGATATCCTTCAGGAGTCTTTCATCAACACAATGAGCGCATGGGTCAACATGTTACTCTTGTCATCCACCGGCCCCATCAAGACCCCCGTCGGAGCCTGTGCTACTGCGGTGGAGTCTATCGACATCGGCTATGATACTATTGTCGAGGGTAAGGCTCGCGTTTGCTTTGTTGGTGGTTTCGACGACTTCCAAGAGGAGGGTTCTTACGAATTCGCCAACATGAAAGCTACCAGCAACGCCGAGGACGAGTTTGCTCATGGTCGCACGCCCAAGGAGATGTCCCGCCCAACAACGACTACCAGGAACGGATTCATGGAGTCGCAAGGCTGCGGTATGCAGGTCATCATGGACGCACGACTTGCTCTCGACATGGGTGTCCCGATTTACGGTATCCTGGGATACACTGCGACGGCCACCGACAAGATTGGTCGCTCCGTTCCTGCCCCAGGCAAGGGTGTACTGACCACTGCAAGGGAAGCACCGTCCAACTTCCCTTCGCCTCTGCTCGATATCAAGTACAGGAGGCGACAGATGGATCTCCGACGCAAGCAGATCAAGCAGTGGCACGAATCGGAGCTCATGTACCTCCAGGAGGAGGTCGCCGCCATGAAGGATGCCGCCGAGAACTTCAACGAATCCGAATATCTGCAAGATCGTGCCTCGCACATTGAGCGTGAAGCTAAGCGCCAGGAGAAGGATGCCCTCAACAGTCTAGGCAACAACTTCTGGAAGTCAGATTCGCGCATTGCTCCCCTTCGCGGCGCCCTTGCGACCTGGGGTCTCACGATCGACGACCTCGATGTTGCCTCGTTCCACGGCACATCGACCGTTGCCAACGACAAGAACGAGTCGGATGTCATCTGCAACCAAATGCGCCACCTTGGCCGTACCAAGGGCAACACCCTCCTCGGTATCTTCCAGAAATACCTCACTGGTCACCCCAAGGGTGCTGCCGGTGCATGGATGTTCAACGGCTGCTTGCAGGTTCTCAACACTGGCCTCGTCCCGGGTAACCGCAACGCAGACAACGTCGACAAGATCATGGAGAAGTTCGACTACATCCTTTACCCGTCGCGCCCCATCCAGACCGACGGTGTCAAGGCCTTTTCCGTTACCTCGTTCGGTTTCGGTCAGAAGGGCGCTCAGGCGATTGGTATTCATCCCAAATACCTTTTCGCCACCCTTGACCACGCCGAATACGCCACGTACAAGCAAAAGGTCGAGTCCCGCCAGAAGAAGGCGTACCGATACTTCCACGATGGTCTCATCAACAACACCATGTTCCGTGCCAAGGACAAGGCTCCATACGAGGATGACAACATGCAAGACGTTTTCCTCAACCCGCGCGCTCGTGTCTCGTTGGACAAGAAGACCGCCACCTACACGTACCCGTCGTCGACGTTCGAGGCTCCGAAGAAGGACGCTAAAACAGAGGAGACAAGAGTAATGCTTGAGTCCATCACGCAAGCGAACGCTGCGCCCAACACGAAGATTGGTGTGGATGTCGAGAAGATTGATGCCCTCAACATTGAGAACGACACCTTTGTCGAGCGCAATTTCACCCCGCAAGAAATCGCATACTGCAAGAAGGCACCCAGCCCGCAGTCAAGCTTCGCGGGCAGGTGGTCAGCGAAGGAGGCCGTTTTCAAGTCACTCGGTGTCAAAGGTCAAGGTGCGAGTGCTCCGCTAAAGGACATTGAGATTGTGAACGACGAGAACGGCGCTCCCACTGTCAAGGTATGAATTCTGACCACGCAACTAAACTACATGTGCTAACGCGTCCCCAGCTCCACGGTTTCGCTCATCAAGAAGCCCAGCGCGTGGGCCTCAAGAAGGTCAGCATCAGCATTAGCCACTCGGACGACCAGGCCGTTGCTGTCGCCGTTGCGTCCTTCTAAACGCGTTTCGTGCACAATGTTTGTTCCAGTCGGCTGTCTGAATAGTGCAGTAACGGTAGATGACTAGAAGTTTTTCTTGGGGTTTGAAGACTAGGGCTTCATTGCCACTCGCTTCAAAAACGAAAGTGACATTGCTATCTACGGTACAGATAGAGGCGCTTTCCCGCTTTATGCTGGTGTTTTGAGCGTTTGGATTGCTTGGTGCTGGCTCCGAGATGGAGAATTCGTAGAGCATGTATATTTTAATGTCAGAGATTCAATAGCAAAGACTACTCCACTACACCTCCATGTCCACGCGCAATCACATGACACCGCGAACCACGTACCCCACCAAGCATTACCCCTCCAAAGAACCCCTCAACCCACTGCATGCAGCCCAGCGGCCGCCCCTCCGAACCGCGGATAAGAACCTTAATCGGGCTGTCGGAGCCGCTCGAGGACCCTATCAATGCGACCGATAAGCAGACCCACATCCGCCACCCGTTGGGTCTCTTGGTAGTGCTTAATGGGGGCTAATGCGCGCGTTGCTGCAGGTTCGGCCCCAACAATGCGGGTCGGG